>Ga0111538_10001264_pt1 | contig 35477 bp, 31 predicted proteins | sample SoiMethybrSBSTD1_FD_79669 | JGI IMG/M metagenome (GOLD analysis project Ga0111538, IMG submission 79669) | Bulk soil microbial communities from a Populus tree surrounding site in Tennessee, USA - Soil MetaG P. TD hybrid SBSTD1 (version 2)... | ecosystem: Environmental > Terrestrial > Soil >...
CCGTGCGCTGCCAGTGGCGCACATTGGTGGCAAGGCGCTCGATTCCGGCGGCGATGACGGCGAGCGCGCCGAAGAACGCGGCGTGGCGATCGCGCGGAACGATCTGCGTGGACACCGTTTCCGGCGAGAGGCCGAGTGCCCCGAGCGCGCGCGCCTCGATGGCGGGTGAAAGATGCGCGTACGTGCCGACCGCGCCGGCGATCTTGCCGACGGCGATCTCGGTGCGCGCCGCGGACAGCCGCGCGTGGGCGCGTTTCATTTCGGCAAGGTGCCCCGCCAGCGCGACGCCGAAGGTGATCGGCTCGGCGTGAATGCCGTGCGATCGCCCGATCATCGGCGTCCTTGCGTGCTCAGCGGCGCGGCGATCGAGCGCCGCGACGAGCTTGTCCAATCGAACGGAGAGCGCGTCGGTCGCGCGAACCAAGAGCAGTGCCAAGCTCGTATCGAGGACGTCGCTCGACGTCATCCCGCGATGCAGCCACCGCGCTTCGGCGCCGGCCAGCTCTTCCACGTGCGTGAGGAAGGCGATGACGTCGTGGCGCGTCGTTCGCTCGATTTCGTCGATGCGATCCGGGTCGAGCGTGATGTTCTTGGCGCGAATGCGCGCCGCCGTACCCGAAGGAACGAGCTTTTCGTGCTCCATTGCTTCGCATGCGGCAAGCTCGACCTCGAGCCAAGTGGCGTAACGGGTCTTGCTCGACCAAAGGTTGTCGAATTCGGGCGGCGTGTAACGCGGAATCATGAGACAGTTCTTACCTCGCCTCCGGCGAAGAAAGAACTGTCTCATTCGCCTCTCTGCGGGGGCCCCGCCCCCGCCCCGCCGAGGCAAGCTCGGAACAGGGCCCCACCCCCACCGGGCCTCCGGGCCGAGAAAGCCAGCTCGAAGAGCTGGCTTGATCTCGTTCATCTCACTGCGGGGGCTTGGCCCCCGCGCCCACCGGAGTAAATCCGGAATGGGGCCCCACCCCCACCGGGCCTCCGGCCCGGAGCGAGCAGGGATCGGCGCTAGGATCGCGAAAACCGCGTTAGGGCTCGCGATAAAAGCGCGGAACGCGGCGGGAAACGCTGGTCAAGACGTCCCAGGGGATGGTCCCCACGTGCCCGGCGATTTCGGAGGCGGTGATGACGTCCTTGCCGAGCGTGCCCTGTTGCTGGCCGAGCACCATCACCTCGTCGCGAATGGCGGCGCTGGGGTGCTCGGTGACGTCGATCATCGTGAGATCCATCGACACCGTGCCGACGATGGGGGCGCGCTTGCCGTCTACGAGGACCGCGCCGCGGTTGGAAAGGTGGCGCGATAGCCCATCGGCGTAGCCCATGGGAATCGTAGCGATGACGCTGGGGCGGGGGGCACGCCAAGTCCAGCCGTAACCGATGGGATCCCCCTTGGCCAAACGCCGAAGCGCGACGATCTCCGTGCGAATCGACATCGCGGGGCGAAGGTCGATCTTCTCGCCGAAGCGCGGAGCGACGCCGAAGAGCGCGATCCCCGGGCGAACCCAATCGAGTCGGGCCTCGCGGCAGCGGAAGAGCGCGGCGCTGTTCGCGGCATGCCGAATCTCCGGCGAGATGCCGTGCAGCTTGGCCGTCTTGGTCGCCTCTTGGAAGCGTTCGAGCTGCAAAGATACCGGCTCGATCGATTCGTCGTCCGCTCCGGCGAAGTGCGTCATCAGCCCTTCGATGCGGATTTCGGAGACGGCGCGGAGCCGTTCGAGCACTTTCGGCATCTCGCCGAGCTCGCACCCGAGCCGGCCCATGCCCGTGTCGATCTTGAAGTGCACGCCGACCGGCGCAGAGCGCGCCTGCGCCAAGCGAACCTCGCGCGCGAGCCCTTCGGCCTGCGCAACGTCATAAATGACGGGGGTGACGCGGCGGGCGATGACTTCGCCCCAAGCCTGTCCGTTGTAACCACCCATCACCAGGATGGGCACCGCGATGCCCGCTTCACGCAGCTCGATCGCCTCTTCGAGGAGGGCCACGCAGAAGCCGTCGATGCCCGACCGTTCGAGCGTACGCGCCACGGCGGGTGCCCCATGCCCGTACGCGTCCGCCTTGAGCACGCCGAACACGCGCGACCGCCCCGCGACGCGTTTGACCAGTTTGAGGTTGTGACGCAAATGGCCGAGGTTGATCTCGGCGCGCGTCGGGCGAACCGCGTCGGCCGGAGCCGCGCGCCGCGGTCGCAACACCCGCGGCAGGGCCGTCGGCGGTGCCACCTTGGGCAGAGCACGCTTCGGCGAAACTGCCTTCACCCTCATCGGTTATCCCAACGCTGGTTCGTGCGTCAAGATTCCGCGACGCCCGGTCCCTTCAGAAGCAGCCCCGCATGCAACCGCGGTATTGCTCGTCGCATCCCGTTCGGCACGGTGCCGCTTTGCACGGTTGTTTGCAGGCGCTCCAGGCCTTGCCGCACGCCCCCGAACAACTTGCCCCCGGCGCGTCGACGAGCGCGGCGCTCGTTTCACCGGCGGCCGTCGGCGACGTTTCCCCGCGCGTGCCCGCGTCCCCCGCCGCCCCTTCGCGCGAAGCGCGATTCGCCTCGTTCGGCGCATTCGCATCGGTGGCGCTGGCCGGCGTCATCGTAGGTGGAGGGGGCGCAAAAGCGTTCGTCGGTTGCGGTGAGGCACACGCGGTAGGAACACCCGCGGCGCCGCGAGGCGCCACTTGCTGTCCGGCCGCGAGCGCTTGCGCCAGCGTCCGTTCGCGAGCGTGCGCATAGCCGATGCGATCGCGCGACTGCCCGTAACGATAGCGATGGGTCCAATCGCGCCAGCATTGCAGCTTGTCCTGAATCGGAACCTGGCGCTCCTCGTCGACGCGATAGCAATGCTCGAAGCGCACGTCCCCTTCGTACACCGATTGGTACGTCGGCGAGCAGCCAGAGAGGAGCATTCCTACGAGCCCCAGAGCGAGGCATGAGTACGGCGATGATGCATCAAGGATGTGAAGCAACCCCTACCCTCTAGCACCAATCGAACGCGCGGCCGCGATGAGCTCCATGATTTCGCTCCACACCGGCAACGCGGTCGAGCTCGTCGGGCACATCCTCGATACGGACTCAAAGGTGGGTCGCATGGCCACCGCGGCGACTTCGCTGGAAAAAGGATCCTGACGCGCTCGGCGCGAAGATCCTGACGCGCTCGGTGCGACGGGCGGCGGGGGCCGCGCACGCAGCGTGTAGGGGACGGGGGGCTCGGCCTACGGATCGAGCCCGATCTCGAAGCCCATGTCCGGATAGTAATAGGCCCAGAGAAAGCACATTTCTTGATTGAAGCCTTCACCGAACGACACGACCTGGTTGGTCGGGTTGTAATAGCTGCATGAATAGCGCAGCCCTTGGCCGGCCGTCGTCGTGAGGGGGGGATCGAACACGACGAGCGGCGGATCGCCCCAGTCGGGATTGTCGTAGAGCGTTTTGCCGGGCTCGGTCGCCGACGACGCAAGCTCGATCGTCACACCCGTGCCGCGATGATGCTGATGTCCGGTCAATCCGAAGATGTGCGGCGTCGTTGCGGCAAAGCGGTGGAACTTCGGTCCGACCGTCGCCGTGGCGAGCGGTGGGACGCTGATGTTCAGGCTTCCGTAGAAAAGCAGGTTCGCGTGGTCGACCACGGTTCCGCCGAGGGCCTCTTGGAGACGCACGGTGCCGGTCACATCGAGCGGCTTCTGCGTCGTATTCAGAAAGTGCAGCTCGACCCGAACCATCTGGCCGGCAGGCAGCGTGTAAGCAACGCCGGCCGGATACTTCAGCTCGGTGTGGGCCTTCTGCGCAATGAACAGGGGAACGACGCCGCCGAAAAAGCCGCGGAACGAATTGCAGGCAACGGGGGCGGTCGATTCTTCGGTCGCATTGCTCTTGTAGAAAACGAGGTGGTGACCACCCTCCGTCAGGTCCGCGCTGATGCCCACGATGTCCGTGTCGTGGTCGCTCTGGAGCCGCCGGTCGACGCAGACCACGCGTTCTTCACCGGGGGCGAGCGAGACGGGACCCAGCGCGACTTCGTAGGTCTGTCCCGCCGACGAACCGCGATCGACTCCGGTGGGGCCGGAATCGCCAAGGCCGGAATCGCCGGGGCCGGAATCGCCCCCTTTGACGGTTTCGTGCGTACCCTGCGCCGCGCCGTTATCGTCGGCACATCCCGCCAGAAGCAGGCTTGCCGTCACTACGAGGGAGGCACCCAGCGGGCCCCCTCGTCTGAAGATAGGACGTGGCGCGCTCAAACGATGATCTTCCCAGCGCGACTCGACATCGACGTTAGGAACGGATGAAAAAAGAAGAGCTCAAGACAAGACATGTCCCCCCTTTGCTCTCAGGGTCTGACGCCAGGGGGAATGTGGGAATGGAGGGCACCCGTGCCTTGCGCGTAGGGCGATGGATGGCGCAGAATGCGCGCATGAAAGTCGCCATGTACATGGTCGGCGCCCTTGCCGTCATCGTCATCTGTTCGATCACGTGGTCGACGATGCTGATGAGCGCTCACTGACGCCCTCGATCCCCTCGCGGCCGACCGATTGAAGAAAGCTTGGCAAGTCGTCCGCATCGAAGTACACCGCCCGTGTGTTCACCGGGATCGTCGAATCGACGGGACTGCTCCGGGCGCGCGCTTCGCGTGGTCCCGGTGCGCGGCTCCTCGTCTCGACAGAGATGGAACACCTCGTCGTCGGTGAGTCGATCGCCGTGCACGGCGTCTGCCTGACCGTGCACACGGTCGTGGTGGGGGGATTCGAGTGCGATGCTTCGGCCGAAACGCTGGCTCGCTCGACGCTCGGTGCGATTCCCCTCGGCGGCACGGTCCACCTCGAGCGCGCGCTGGCCGTCGGGGGGCGCCTCGGCGGTCACATCGTGACGGGGCACGTCGACGGCAAGGTCAAACTGCGTAACCGTGAACGTATTGGCGAAGCCCTCAAGCTCGGCTTCGAAATCATCGACACCGATCTCGGACGCTACATAGCCCCTAAAGGTTCGGTAGCGGTCGACGGCGTCAGTCTGACGGTCAATGCCACGAACGGGCGGGAGTTCGAGGTCGTCATCATCCCTCACACCCTGGCCGTGACCACGCTCGGCCACCTCATGCCCACGGACGACGCGAACCTCGAAGTCGACATTCTGGCGCGCTACGTTGCGCAGCTTTTGCCGACGCGGGGGGATGGGCCGTCCGAGGACGAAGCACTCCTCACGAAGCTGCGGAACTCCGGGTTTATGTAAGGGTTCGCCTTTACAGTTGCCGTCCCGCGCGTAAAACTCCGCGAAACTACGCAATGTCGCCTCACCGTCTCGACATCGATCCCGATCTGCTCACCCGGGTCAACAAGGCTATCGACGAAATCCGCGCCGGCCGAATGGTCATTCTGGTCGACGACGAAGATCGTGAGAACGAGGGGGATCTCACGATGGCGGCCGATCGGGTCACCCCCGAGGCCATCAACTTCATGGCCGTCAACGGGCGGGGGCTCATCTGCCTCGCGCTCTGCGAAGAGTACGTCGATCGACTCGAGCTGCCGATGATGCAGGCGCCGGGTCGCGGCGGTCCCCCACTCGGGACCGCGTTCACCGTGAGCATCGAAGCGCGCCAAGGGGTGACGACCGGCATCAGCGCGGCCGATCGCGCACACACGATTCGCACCGCCATTCGCCCAGGGGTCCAGCCCGATGACCTGGTGACGCCCGGCCACGTGTTTCCTCTGCGCGCCCGTCGCGGCGGCGTGCTCGTGCGCACTGGGCAAACCGAAGGATCGGTCGATCTCTCTCGGCTGGCGGGTTGCGAGCCCGCCGCGGTCATCTGCGAGATCATGAACGACGACGGCACGATGGCGCGGCAGCCCGATCTCGAGCGCTTTGCCGCCCGGCACAACCTGCTCATCGTCAAGATCGCCGATCTCATCCAGTACCGCATGCAAACCGAGCGGCTCGTGCACAAGATCGCCGAGCACCCGCTGAAGCTCGACGTCACGGGTTCGGAGTGGCGCGCCATCGTTTACGGAGTGAGCACCGAGTCGCGGCAGTTTCTCGCGCTCGTCAAAGGTGAGCTCAGCGGCAGTGAGCCCGTGCTGGCGCGCGTGCATGCCGGATCCGCGCTTTCCGATATCTTCAGCTCCACCGAGTCCGACGGCGGTAAGAACCTGCGCGAAGCGTTGGTCGCGATCGACCGCGCGGGGCGCGGCGTGTGCGTCTACCTACCGAGTACCCGCGACCTCTTGACGGAGATGCGCATTCACACCGAGACCAACGAGCGCCACGACTTCAGCCCCGGTCCGCCGCTGCGCGAGTTCGGCCTGGGAGCACAGGTCCTGGCCGATCTCGGGCTTCACCAGATCAAGCTACTTACGAACAATCCGCGCAAGATTGCCAATCTCGCCGCCTTCGGGCTGCAGGTCGTGGAGCGCGTCCCCCTCTTGTCGATGAAGAAGAGCTGAATTTGGCCTTTTCCCCCTGCCCCCTCCATGCTCACATGAGCCCAAAATCGCCATGAGCACACGCCCCGCGCCCCCCGTCACCGTCATCGAAGGGAGCCTCGTCGCGCCGAGCGGTGCCCGCTTCGCCATCGTGGCCAGTCGCTTCAACGACTTCATCGTCGATCGCATGATCGACGGTGCCATCGACGCACTCGTCCGCCACGGCGTCGACGCCAAGCGCATCACGGTCGTGCGCGTTCCCGGCTCGCGCGAGATCTCGGTCGTGTGCTCGAAGATCGCCCAAAAGGGAAAGGCCGACGCCATCATCGCGCTCGGCTGCGTCATTCGCGGGTCGACGCCTCACTTCGACCACGTGGCCGCCGAAGTTTCCAAGGGGACGGCCAGCGTCGCGCTCGAAACGGGCGTACCCGTCGCTTTCGGCGTGCTCACGACGGACACCATCGAGCAAGCGGTCGAACGCGCCGGCACGAAAATGGGCAACAAGGGTTCCGACGCCGCCATGACGGCGATCGAAATGGTGTCGCTTCTCAAAGCGCTCGACGCTTCGAAATCGTAAGAAGAGCCCATGGGTGCGAGGACAGGCGGCCGCGAGGCGGCGCTCAAGATGCTTTTCGCCGTGGAGGCGAGCCAAACCGATCTCGACTCGGCCATTGCGCTCTTCTGGCGCGAGTTCGGCGGCGATCCCGAGACGCGTCCGTACGCCGACGAATCGGTGCGCGGCGTCCTCGAAGAGCGGGACGGGCTCGACGAGACGATCCGCACAGCCAGCGAGAATTGGCGAATCGAGCGCATGACGCGCGTCGATCGCAACGTGCTGAGGCTCGGCACGTGGGAGCTCAAACATCGCGTCGACGTGCCGCGTGCGGTCGTCCTCGACGAGGCGATCGAGCTCGCCAAGCGCTATGGCAGCGAGGAATCGGGCGCCTTCGTGAACGGCGTGCTCAACCAAATCGCCGAAAACCTCGGACGTATCGACCCCGAGGGCGCGGCCGCGGCAGACGACGATCGCGAGGATTCCAGCCGAGGTTCGTGACATGGAGCTGCGCTTCGTCACCCCCGAGCTACGTCGCCTGGACGAGCTGCAATCGGAGGTCCTGGCGTTCGGCGTCTTTCTCGACGAGCGGCCTCACCACGGCACCGCCGGTCTCGTCGATTGGCGTCTCTCGGGGCTCGTTTCCAAGCTCATTCGCAAGTCGTTCGTGACGGGCACGCGCGGCGAAGTGGTGATGCTGCCGCTCCGCCCTAAAATGCCGTTCGACAAGGCGCTCTTGTTCGGGCTGGGCCCCCGCGCCGATTTCGACGACGACGCGTTTCGCTCCGTCACTGAGCATATGCTCTCAGCGATGGAGGGGCTTTGCGCCCGGTCGGCCGTCGTGGAGTTACCTGGACGTCATCGTGGCGTCATTGACGCGGAACGCGCCACGGACATCTTGTTCGAGCTGGCGGCGGGGCGTCCCGAGCATGATATTTGGACGCTCATCGAAATGAGCGAGGATCAAAAGCGGATCGCAGCGCGGGTGAGCGAACAGCGCCGCCGCGACCGGCGCATCGTGCTCGGACCCTGATCGCCCGCTCAAAGAGTGCTAAGACGAACTTCGGCCCAACGGGGTCGCACTGTTAAGTCGAACCGCTTCTGATGCCTTCCGCGAACCGAGCCCCCAACAGCGATCCCCCGCCGAGCGCAGACACCCCTGCGCCGTCGACGGCGTCGCCCGTGGCGCTCGCCAGCACCCCCGCGGGTCCCATGCGGCTCGCGCGCGGCATCGTCCGCACCGTGCGCCCCCACCAGTGGATGAAGAACGTGTTCGTCCTGGCGCCGGTCGTATTCGCCAAAGAGCTCTTCGATTGGGCCCTCGTCATCCGCGCCGGCGGTGCGTTCTTCGTGTTCTGCCTGTTGGCGGGCGCGGTTTACACCATCAACGACATCGTCGACGCGCCAGCCGATCGCGTCCACCCCGTCAAGCGGCATCGCCCCATCGCCGCCGGCGTCGTTCCCATCAACGTTGCCAAGGGCCTCGCGGTTGTCCTCTTCGTCGTGGCGATGGCCGGCGCGCTTTATGGGCCGCCGCTCTTCGCATTGGTTTGCCTTCTGTATTTCGTACAGAACATCGCCTATTCGCTCCGGCTCAAGAAGATCGCCTACGCGGACGTCGGGTGCATCGCGCTCGGCTTCGTGCTCCGCGTCATGGCTGGCGGTCTCGCCACGCGCATCCCCATCTCGAGCTACTTGCTCGCGTGCACCGCGCTCCTCGCGCTCTTCCTCGGCTTCGGCAAACGGAGCCACGAATTGGCCGGCGTATCCATCGCGACGAGCAAAAAGCAGCGCGCCGCGCTCGAGGCCTACACGGCGCCGGCGCTCGGTCGTGCTCTCGCCGTCACCGGTGTGGCGAGTGCGGTCACCTACATCGCGTACACCGTCGATCCCGCGACGCGCGAGATGTTCCACTCGAACTGGCTGTGGCTCACCGCCATCAACCCCATTTACGGGATGCTGCGATTCGTTCACCTCGTGCGCTCACGCCCCAAGGCCGAGAGCCCGACGCAAGAGATGCTGCGCGACGCGCCGTTCATGTTGAACCTGTTCTTGTGGATCCTCGTGGTGGTCGCGATCGTGTACAAGCTGCGGCCGAGTGCGTGAGCGCCGCAGCGTGGCGCGCTGCCTGGCGTGCCGCTGGGGAGGCTGGCCGGGCACAGCGTGGCGGTGACCAAATACTTTCGTCCTTCGGGCGCCGCTCGAATGTCGAGATTCGAGCCCTCGATAAGTATCGAGCAAGTGCATTCGAATGTGCGCACTTGCGCGATAGTTACAAGTGGCTTTGACGACAAATTGCCATTCTTCCTTGCTTGCCAACCAATCATGATTCTCGCCAACCAATCATGATTCGCCTGCGTCCGCGCGCTCGCCGACGCGAGCGAGCTGGCGGTCGAACATGCGACCTCCACCAAGGTTGGAAGGCTACGTACTAGAAGGCTACGTACTAAAGGTGCACTCAATGGACGCGGCTCGAGCTGCTCCGCACAGCCTGCGCTCACCACGTTCGCGACCACTTTGCGGTTTCCGCTCTGAGCGGCCTCTGCGTCGGCGAGCGCGTTGAGAGCGGGCGACGGACGTGGCTTCGCCGCCGAATCTTTCCTTCGATGCGACATAGGACATATGTTGAATGCTCCGTCATCGTTTACGGCCTGCCGGTCAATCGATGGTAGAGTCCATCCATGAAGCTATCGGGAATCGACGCGAACCTTCTCGCGACGCTCGATGCGCTTCTGCGCGAAAAGAGCGTCACGCGCGCGGCGAGACGCCTCGGCGTGGGACAACCTGCGGTGAGCCATTCCCTGTCGCGGCTGCGGGCGCACTTCAAGGACGAGCTGCTCGTAATGAAAGGGCGCAACTACGTGTTGACGAGCAGGGCGGAGAACCTCGCTGGCATGGTGGCGAATGCAACGCGCGCGCTGGCCGATGTGTTCGAGGACGAGGCGAGTTTCGACGCAGCGACGTCGTCTTATCGCTTCGTGGTGGCCTGTTCCGATTTGTTCGGCATTCTCGTCATCCCAGAGCTCTTGCGGACGCTGCGGCGCGAGGCCGAGCACGTCGAGGTCGAGCTGCGAGCCATCGTAGCCACCGCGAAGGAGTCGATCCTCGACGGTGGAGTCGACGTCGCCCTCGGAATCTTCGAAGACGTGCCCTCGCGCATCAATCAGCAGGCCCTTTATGACGATCCGGCGGTTTGCGTGGTCCGGGCCGATCACACACACGTGGGCAAGCGCCTGACGCTCGAAACCTACAGCAGACTTCCGCACCTCGAGATTGCCCCGACGGCCGACGCGATTCCGGGCCTGCACATCGACCGCGCCCTGGCGGCCATTGGCAGCCGCAGGCATGTGACCCTCCGCGTTCCCTATTACTTGCTTGCGCCCCACATTCTCGAGCAGACGGACCACATCGCGACGCTGTCTGCGAGCGGCGCAGAGATCTTGGCGAAGATGGCGCGCCTGCGGGTCGTGGAGCCGCCCATCGAGCTGCCAACTTACAAGTTTTCGCAGATATGGGACAACCGCCGCAATGACGATCGCGCGCATACTTGGCTTCGCGAACGAATCGCTAGCATTTGCCAGCGTCGGAGCACGGCGCTGCCTTCCCCATAACCTGCGTTTGCCCGATGTCGACGTCCGCCCGGACGTCACCCTCGTCGCGCCGGGACGGGGTTACCGACCAAAACGGCACGGCAGTTGCGGAGGGGGATTCCTATGACGAACGTTCTCGAGAAACTCTCGCACGTCGTTGGAACCTATGTTCATGGTCAGGTCCTCGACGCAGCGAGTAGGACGATCGGGGAAGAGGTCGGTGCCGAGTCTTGTTCGATCTTCCTGCTCGACGCTGCCCGTTCGCGTCTTCAGCTGCGAGCGGGTTTCGGGCACCTTGCGCTCACCGATGCCTTGAAGCGCGCGGCACAATCCGTCGCGAGCGAGGCGCTCGAGCTGGTGCGCCCCGCGCGCGCCAATGCTCCGCCGCATTGGCTGGTTGCAGTCCCCATGGTCCAGCGCGGGCGACCGCTTGGCGCGATCGTGGTGCACGCAGGCGAGCGTCCGTTTTCGGACGAACAGGTGCGGATGCTGTGCACCGTCGCCTCGCACATGGTGGGGATCGTCGAGGGCGCGCGCTTCGTCGAGGCGGTCGATGCCTCAACTGCGGTGGACGATCCCGTCCGATTCGACGAGCATTACTCGAATCAGCGCTCGGGCGAGCTCATTCTGCAAGGGACCCCGGCTTCCCCCGGCATCGCCATCGGAACGGTCGCCTTGCGGCGGGCGTTTCCCCGTGAGCTCGCTCGTGGCGACGTTACTCATCGCGGAAAGCAATCCGAACGACAGCGAGTCCGCGACGCATTCGAAAAGACGCGCAACGACATCGTCAATCTGCAAGCGGCGGCAGCCAGCGATCTCGGGGAGGACCATGCGCTCATCTTCAGCGCTCATCTCATGCTTCTCAGCGATCCCGTGCTGCTCTCCCGCATCGAGGAAGGCATCGAGCGGGGCAAGTCGGCAGCCGTGGCCATCGAAGCGGCGATCGACGAGTTCGAGACGCGGCTGCGGGGCCTGCGTGACCTCTACCTTCGGGAGCGCGTCGAAGATCTCGAAGACGTTTGCAGCCGGATCCTGGGATACGTCATGGTGTCGAGCTCCCCGAGCCCGCTCACGGCGCAGGTGGTCTTGAGTCCCCGCGTCGCACCGTCCCTGGTCATGGAGATCAAGGCGCGCGGGGCGGCCGGAATTGTCGCGGAAGGAGGGGGAACCACCTCGCATGGAGTGGTGCTCGCCCGTTCGCTGGGGGTGCCCGCGGTCACCGGGGTGCAGCATGCGATGCGATCTGCCTTGCCGGGCGACGAAGTGATCGTGGATGGGTCGTCGGGCGTCGTCGTCATCAGGCCGACTTCCGAAAGTCTCGCGCGGTACCAGCAGGAGGCCGAAGACGTCGAGCGCCGCCGCACCGAGTTCCTTCGCTATCGCGAAAGGATGCCCGAAACAGCGGACGGCGTGCGGGTTCGACTTCAGGCCAACGTGGCGCTCGGTGTCGATATCGCCGTCGCCAGGGAAAATCGGGCCGACGGCATCGGGCTCTATCGTACGGAGTTCCCATTCATCGTGCGCGAGGGATTCCCGACGCGTGACGAGCAGGTCGAGATTTATCGAAAAGCCTACGAGGCGTTTCCGAGGGGACCGATTGCTTTTCGGCTTCTCGATATCGCAGGCGACAAACTCGTGCCGACGACGGGAATCGCAGCATCCACCGGTGCCTCCCACGCGTACCGATCGATCCGCGTGCTTTACGATCATCCGGAACTCGTGCGAGACCAAGTACAGGCTTTCGCGCTTGCCGCTGGAGACCGGCCCCTGCGTATCCTGATACCCATGGTGAACTCGCTCGATGACGTCACACGTATGAAGCTTATGATCGACCAGGCGATTCGGGAATTGTCGGGCCCCGAGGTGCAGCGGCGGCCGCAGATCGGCGCCATGATCGAGGTCCCTGCGGCCGTCGAGCTCGCGGCGGAGCTTGCCGCGGAGGTCGACTTTCTATCGATAGGCACCAACGACCTCATTCAATATACGCTCGTCGTCGATCGCGAAGACTCGCGGATGTCCTCGCCGCGAGACGCTTACCATCCGGCGATCCTGCGCATGCTGCGGCGTACGGCTGCCTTCGTTCACGCTGCGGGAAAAGAGGTGAGCGTATGCGGCGAAATGGCGGCGCGCCCCGATCTCGCGGCGTTTCTCATCGCCATCGGGATCGACGCGCTCAGCGTAAGTCCCCGCACGATTCCCGAGCTCAAGCAGGCGCTCGCCGGCGTGAACATGAAACGCCTGAGGATGGCGGCGGAAGGAATCGCGGCCTGTCGAACGGCGACAGAAGCCGAACTTGCGCTCCGCGCCTGCCTCACCGCCGGAGGGGAGTCGAGCGAGCCTAAGCTTGGCGCATTGTGATCGAACGTCGTCATTGAGCAACAAACCGCCATGGGCACGAAGCCCGCGAAGTCGTAGGCGCTGCTGCTTACAATACGATGGCGAATCGTTGCCAATGCCATCATTTCAAATGACGACGATATGAGTCGTCATTGGCTCAGGGACGAGCTATCGTGATTCTTGCTCACGCGGCCGTGAACGACCCAAAAGGTCCGAAAGCGTGGTCGTGAGCGACAGAGGTCATCATGAAGGAGCCAATAGGTTCTTTTCACCATCAGGACAAGATCAACACGCCCCTGAGCGAATGGCTTTTCATGGCCGCAGCATTCCTCGCCGTGATCATCGGGCTCCCCTTGCTTTTGGCGGGGTTGTTCGAATTCGTCGTGCCGTCGCTTGGCCGCCTGTGGAACCGCTGAGGGTCGGCGGGCTAACAGTCGCATCGAGGGGGCCGAAAACAGATAGCATTGATGATAAGCATTCCAGCCATGCCTCCGGGGAATGGCTGATAGCGGCGGCAGGGTCGATGAAGCATGTCGAGTCGCTGATCCTGCCGAGTCGCTGATCCTGCATCGTCGGTCCGATGGCGCTTTTGGAGCGTTCCGACTAGGCTCCCACGACATGGGGATCGTGTACACGCCGCCTGCTCGGGTCGGTGTCACCGCACAGCGTCATGCGACGAGGGATTGGACCGTCGAAGCGTCGTTGCCGGAATACGAGAGCTTGGGCTACTCATGGGAAGAGGCGTATCGACTCGTTCGAATCGGCGAGGCGCTCTGGGATCGCTATACGGCGTTGGGACAGACGATCGACTCTCCCTGCCCGCCCGCGACCGCCCTCCATCCTTTCGAAGTGCTCCTGCAGGCCACCTGGCAAGCGGGGATCCGCGAGCTGTTCGACGACTGCGCCGTCGATGCTCGCAGTGCTAGCGCGGTGGCGCGTTATCGAAACTCCTGGGCAAGTCGATCCTAAAAACACAACCAGTGCCTGGAATGTTGCTTACGGTCAGCTCACCGCCGTTCGACTGCACGCTTCGACGGCTGATCGAAAGGCCGAGTCCCAGTCCGCTGCGATCCGTTCCGAGCTGGTTGAATGGTCGGAAGAGAGCGCCCATCGTTCCAGGAGGTAGACCACCGCACTCATCCTCGACATCGATGAGAACGCGATCCGCGGTCACATGCGTTCGGAGTCGGACGCCTCCGCGCGGCGGCGTGAACTTCAATGCATTCTGCAGCAGGTTGGCCGCTGCGGCCCCCAGAAGCTGCCGGTCACCGTCGATGAGAACGCTGTACTCGACGGGGTCGACAGTCAGGCGCTGGTCGCGGATCCTCGCCGTCATCACGGCGGCCACCTCCATTTCCTCGATGAACTCGGCCACCACGATCCTCTCGCGGTTGCAGATGGTCGATTCCAGGCGGACCTCGGCAAGGGAACGCTCGATGAGCTCATTCAAGTTTCGCATGCTGCGATCCAAAATCGCGCCTACCCGGCCCCCGATGGCGAGCTGTCCGCGTTTCAGGATGTCGAGCGACAGCGTCGCCGTGCTCAGCACGTTGCGCATCTCGTGGGCGAAAACGCCAATTCGTTCGGTCCCCTGGTCCGACAAGGACTTCTCGCGCAGACGGGAATATTCCGTTACAGCTTGGGCAACGGCATCGTCGATGCAGCGATTCAGGGTGTGAAATTCCTCCACCGTGATCGGCACGGCCAGCTCGAATGCCAGTTCCGTCACCGCTTGGCAGACGTCGCCGTAGTCGTGGACGACCTGCGCGACGGTGAATCCGCGGCGCAGCATTTCGTCGCCATGCTTGACTGCGCCGATGCTGATCTCATCGCTCGTGCGCGAAGAGCGCTTCAATGTCTCGATGAGCTGACCGAAGAAGAGCGGTATGCCGTGGGTGAGCTCGACCTCGGCGGCTTGTGGCGCGCCTCGCCCAGCCACCTTGCCTTGGGCGCGGGCAATGATCTCATCGCGCTTCGACAGCAAGAACTCGTGGAGCATCCTCGCCACCTTCCTCCCTTCAGGTACCGGCTCCCGCCGTTTATCGACTCAGGTCCACAAGGAGAAGCGCCGAAGATATTCTCCGAAGAACATAATGCCGCAAGCAGCCGAAGCCCAATCGATGTTCGACATTGCGGTCATGAGCGCGCTTGATGGGCCGCTCTGTGATTGCCGCGCGCACATGACCAAATCGTGACCTGCCCAACGGCGTCAGGATTCCAGAGTGGCGCCGCGCATGCACCGTGCCTATTTCAGCTGACTGTTCTTCTTCGAGCGAATGTCATGATTCATTCTTCGGTTCTATTTTCGCGGCCTTCTCTCCAATCGACGAACGGAGATGTCGAGGGCGACGAGACCGCCGTCGGGACCGATGAGGGGCACGACGTCGCCGAACCAATAGAGGGCTTCTGCATCGGCGACCATTTGCTGCGGAGGCATGGAGAGGACGCGATTGGGAGGCAGGAGGCCACCGGCCATGGACTCGTCGAGTAGCTCGAGGCTGTCGGCGCAGCTCGCCGCAGAGCAGCCGAAAACCTTGCCCGGCCGGGTGATCTGCGTGTCGAGTTTTTCGGAAGGCTCCGTTTCGTCGAGCCAAAAGAGCTGGCCGCCTGACGCGGTCAAGCGCTGAGGGTAATAGTGCTGGCTCGCTACGATGTCGGGTTTGCCGTCGGCGCAGCCCGAGGTGGGGCAGCGGGCGATCGCCCCAGCCGCGTCGAGGGATGCCCAGTAGACGAAACCACCGTCGGTGGCGAGGGACGTCGGCTTGACGAGACCGCTGGCCATCCGTTTGGGCGCGGTCGAGCCGTCCTTGCGCGCGGACATGAGAGAGAACTTGTCCCACTCCGTTGGAGAACCCGAAAACACGGTCCAGTAGATTTGGGTTTCGTCGGTCGTCATCCCGGAGATGATGGTGCCGACGCCGGTGGCGGCGGCAGCGGTCGCCTTCTCGCAGCCCGTGAGCGGGCACGAGAGAATGGCGTTGTCCGAAAACGAGATCCAAAAGACGTGGCTTTCGTCCACGAAGGCCGGTGGCGTGCCTTGTTTGACGATCACCTCCGGCGTCGCGCAGTCGCTCGGCTTACACGACGCGATCCCGCCTTGCCATGCGAAGTACAAGGTCTCATTGCGAACTACGAGACCATCCAAGGTGGTATCGCGAATGACGACTTCCTGCGTGCTCTGGCAATTGCGCTTCTCACAGCGCCCGATCTCCCGCGCGGTTTCGCCGTACCTGAGCCAATAGAGGTAGTCACCCTCGACAGCCAAGCGGTGTGGCGTGAGCAGATGAGGAATGAGCACCGTGGAGTGCGTGCCGTCGACGGGTGTCGATCCACCCGAACTTCCCCCCGCGCCGGGGTGACTCCCGACGTCGAGCGTTTTTGCCCCACACCCGTAGAGAGCCATGCAAAGCAATAGCGCTAGCTTGGTATTCATTGGAGAGCTCACTTTGGCGGAATTGGGAGCGCGCCGTGCAATCCGTCACGAAACATCGTGCCCCGTTACGATCAGAGCGCGTGAGGTCGATTCCGTGACGGGATCTCGCGCGCTCGCCCAATCGCCAGCAAGGCAGTCACCCTCGCGCCATGCCTTGCGCTCGCGCCGAGGAGAATTGGGAAACTGACGATGACAAGGACCGCAGTGCTTTCGCTGCTCACGGCGCTCACCGCCTGCAGCACGAGCGCCGATCTCGGTGAAGCGACGGATGCTGCCGTGAGCGACGGGCACGCCGACGTACCGAGCTGGCCCGTGCCGGGGCAGCGCAATGCGCGCTCTCTCCGCAGCGACGGCGCCTATTTGTATTGGATGGTCGACGAAGGTGACAACAGCGTCATCAAGCGCTGCGAAAAGCGCGACTGCGGTGGCACGCAGACCTCGTTCGCGCGCTTCACGTTTGCCGGTCATTTGGGTCTCGAGATCCGCGGCGACACGCTTTACGCCGTCACCAAGCAGGCGATCCTCCGGTGTGCGGTCGCCGACTGTCGCGAGCCCAAGGCTTTGATCAGCTCCATTGCGCCCGATGCGGTCGCGTTCGACGACGACAATGTCTACTGGTCGCCACGAGTTGAAGCCAAGATCTTCGCGTGTTCTCTCCGCGAATGCGCCACCCCGAGGCTCCTCGTCACGACGGGGACGCCGGCGCGCGAGCTAGCCGCCGATGAGACGCAGCTCTTCTGGAACGCTTCGGAGACCAGTTACATTGACCCTCCGACGGCCGTTTTCTCGATGCCCAAGGACGGTTCGTCGCCTCCACGGCAGATCGCCGCGCGGCAGAACAAAGCGGCGAGCCTCGTCGTGCGCGACGGTTTCGTCTATTGGGCCACCTCCTTCACGCTGGGCGCCGTGGCACGTTGTCCCCTTGCGGGTTGCCCGAACGGCGAGCCCGAGGTCTTGGCCGAACGGCAACATTATCCTCGATTCGTCGAGCCCGATGGCGATGCTCTCTTTTGGATGAATGGTGCGAGCGCGCCCGACACGTCCGATGGCGACCGCCCGGTCCAGCTGCTCCACTGCCGCCTTCCCGACTGCTCGGCCAACACCGAAGTGCTCGACGAGGGGCGAGGGGGCGGCTTCGGCGTGCGGGCCGACGACTGGAGGACATCGTCAGTGGCGCTTCCAGCCCGCGAGATGGTCGTCGATTCGGATGCCGTCTATTGGTTCGGCGATATCGTCAATGCCGTGCCGTCTCCACCGGCGGGGTCGCCCATCGACGCCGCCCTCCGCCGCACCGAGCGCCGACCCCTCCCCTAATCGCGAGGTTTGCGCGTCAAGGGGATGAACGCCCGGGGCAGCACGATCGTCGCCGCGCACCCGCCCATATCCTTGCGATTGACGAGCGACAGTCGTCCGCCGTGTGCTTCGACGATCTCGCGACTCAAGACGAGTCCGATACCGGTCCCGGTCGGCTTCGTGGTCAAGAAGGGGACGAAGAGCGTTGCACCGTCGGCCACACCGGGGCCCGAATCGAGGATCTCGATCCTGAGCTCCCCTCCGGTCGGTGACGCGCTCGTGCGTTCGTCGACCGACCAAACGACCTGCACCGGTGTTCGCGCGGGGAGCGATGCGTCGCCGGCGTTGCGCACGAGGTTGATGAGCGCCTGCTCGAGGAGCCCCTCATCGCCGTCGAAGACGGCATCCGAGGGCCCCTCGAGCATCACCGGCACCCGCTCTTCGAGCAGCGCGATGCGGCGCAGCCAAGCATCCACGCCAAAGGTGGCGTATTCGGGCGGGGGGAGGCGCGCCAAGCGGCCGTAGTTGTCCATGAAGCGACGCAGTGACTCCGAGCGGCGCGAAATCACGCCGAGACCGTCGCGAATATCCTCGACCGACGGGGCGCCCGACCGCTCGAGCGTTGATTGGAGCCCTTGCGAAATCGAGGCGATCGGCGCGAGCGAGTTGTTGATCTCGTGACTTACGACCCGAATGATGTCCTTCCACGCTTGCCGTTCTTCTTCGCGAACGAGGCGTGAGACGTCGGCAGCGACGACGAGCGTGTGAGGGCGCCCCGATTGACGGAAAATGCCGTGACGAAGCTCCCATGCCCCTTTTCCACCCGGCAAATCGACCATGATCTTGCGCGGCGATTCGCCGGCGAGCCACGACGCGACCCCGAGCGCTTCGGCACTTTGTCCCGTGGCCCGTTCGGCGTGCATGCCGAGCAGCCGCTCCCCGGCCGGATTCACCAAGCAAAGCCGACGGGCGTCGTCGAAGGCGAAGATGGCGGTGTCGATGGCGTCGATGATCTTGCGAAGCAGGGTCGTCGCTTCGAGTGCCGAGAGTCGCTGCTCGCGTAGAACGTCGGCGAGCGCGTTGATGGCGGTGAACGCGAAAGCAACGTCGTCGTCGCCGCGCCGGCTTTTGCCGCGGACCGAGAAGTCACCGTCGTGAATCGCTGAGACGAGGTTGGCGATGGTATTGAGGATGTGCGTGACGGCGCGCCGTACGGCCAGCGCCGCGATCAGCGCCGCGAAGGCTGCTGCCGCGAGAGCGGCCCACTGCGTCGGAGAGCTACCTGCGGTCACGAAGAGAGCGGCCAAGCCGATGGCCGGCAGGGCGCCGAGAAGCGAAATGCGCGCCAGATGCCGCGCAAAATCGGAGCGGGGCAATGTTTTCAAGAGCGCCGCGGGGAAAAGCGTTGGAGCCGCCGGTAGAGGGCGCTGCGGCTCAGCCCGAGCTCGCGAGCCGCGTCGTTGACGTTCCCCATGGCGCGCTCGAGCGCACGGTCGATGAGATAGCGCTCGGCCTCTTCGAGCGTGATCGCCTCGGGGAGCGGCGCCTTCTGCGGATCTCCGTCGAGCCCGAGTAGCGCGCCGTCGATGACGTCGCCCGTCGCCAAAACGGCGGCCCGCTCCACCACGTGCTCGAGCTCGCGCACGTTTCCAGGCCAGGGATAAGCCAAGAGGCGCTCCCGGGCGTCCGTCGAAAAAGCGAGCGATCGATCCATCCGCTGCGACCAGCGGGCCAAGAAGTGATCGGCGAGGGGCAAAATGTCTTCGCGCCGTGCGCGCAAGGGGGGCAACCGTAGCTCGACGGTGTTGAGGCGGTACAAGAGATCGGCGCGGAACCTGCCCGCGGTCACCTCTTTGCCGAGATCGGCGTTCGTCGCCGCGAGGACCCGCACGTCCACGCTGCTGACCTTCGACGATCCGACGCGATAAAGCTCGCCGGTCTGCAGCACGCGCAAGAGCTTGGTTTGCTGCTGCAGCGGCATGTTGCCGATCTCGTCGAGAAACAGCGCTCCCCCGTTGGCGGACTCGAAGGCGCCGGCTCGGTCGGCGCGCGCATCGGTGAACGCGCCGCGCACGTGTCCAAAGAGCTCGCTCTCCACGAGATGCTCCGAATATCCGCCGGAGTTGATGGCGACGAAGGGCTTCTCGGCGCGCCGCGACGCCGCGTGAATCTTGCGCGCGAGCACCTCTTTGCCGGTGCCATGCTCGCCCGTGATGAGCACGGAGGCATCCGAGCCCGCGACGCGACGTGCCAGCGCGACGACTTGGCGCATCGGCGGCGACTCCGTGTCGGCCCCCTCGAACCCCGACTCGCTTTCGGCGAGCTCCGCACGCTCGCGCAGCGCGCGCGCAACCTCGAGCTGCGTTCGCAAGGCCGTGAGCAGGCGATCGTTGTCCCAAGGCTTTTCGATGTAGTCGCGGGCGCCGCGCTGCATGGCTTGCACCGCGGTGTCGATAGTCGCCCAGGCCGTCATGACGACGACGGGGAGCGTGCGATCGAACGCGCGCAGCTCTTCGAGAAGCTCGAGCCCTTCGCGGCCGGACGTCGTGTCGCGCGCGTAGTTGAGATCGAGAAGCGCGGCGTGAAACTTCTCGCGACTGACGAGCTCGACAACTTCGCGCGGGCTCGACGCAGCGACAACCCGAATGCCTTCCCCCTTGAGCAGCAGGCGGATGGCCTCGACGACGTCCGGCTGATCATCGGCCACGAGAATGCAGGGCGTTTCGCGGGCACGTTCGCGTGGCATCGTCATGAGCGACTTACATCATCGCATGGCCAGCGACGGCGACGCACGCGCCGCGCGCTGGGCCGGACCGTAACTGGCCAGCAGCACGACCAAAACGAGGACCATGCCGAACGCGATCGCCGCGGCGGGGGACAAGCCCTCCACTTTCGCGCGCCCCAAGGCGATGACCACGGCGAGCGCGGCGCCAAGCCCCACGCTTCCGCCGATTCCCGCGATCCATAGCGCCTCGCGCATGACGAGCGCCACCAATGCGCGCGGCGGGGCGCCGAGCGCCGCGCGAATGCCGAGCTCGGTGCGGCGCTGGGCGACCGAATAGGCGGCGAGCCCGTACACCCCGAGCACGGACAGAAGCATCGCCAGCGAGGCGGGAATGGCGATGAGGTACGCCGTCATCCGAGGTGCCCATAGGAATTCGTCGACGTGAACCTGAAGCGGGCGTGTCTCGACGGGCTGCCGGCGATCGAGCGCATGCACCGCGTCGCGTATAGGGCGATCGAATTGATCGGGATTCGCGCCGCGGACGAGTGCAGCCATTTCACCCCGCACATCCTGCGCAAATGGGCGGTAGATCATGCCCATCTCCTTGTTGCGGTAGGCGGCAATGTCGTCGACGATGCCGATGATCGTGCAGAGCGTTTGTCTGTTGCGGTCGACTAGCTCGATCGGTTTGCCAATCGCGCTCTGCCCCGGGTAGAAAGTCTCGGCCGCGCGCCGGCTGAGCACGGCCACCGCGGGACCGGCCGCGTCGTCCTTGGCCGTGAAAACATTGCCCTCGAGGATTTCCGTTTCGGCCGCTTTGAAATAGTTCGCGTCGACGACGGCGAACTTGGCTTCCGGCTCTTCACCGGGAACAGGCCGAGGGCGTCCGGGGATCGCCACCCGGATGGGCTCGTGACCGCGGCTGAGCGGTCGATAGCTGCTCAATCCCACTGCCTCGACGCCTGGAATGGTCCGAAGGCGAGTCGAAAGATCCTCGAAAAAGCGCGCGTTGCTCCGATCGTCGGCTTCCTCGCGCGCGACCAATGCCGACAGAACACGCGTGGGCTCGAAGCCGAGCTTCTGCCGTTCCGTCTTGACGAGGTCGACAACGATGCAAGCGGCGCCGGTCAAAAGCGCGAGCGCGACGGCAATCTGGCCGGTGACGAGGGTGCGCAGGATGCGGCGCTGCCGGCGTCCAGTGCTGGCGTGTCCCCCTTGCTCTTTGAGCATTTCGTTGACGCGGGTGTCCGAGATGCGCCAAGCGGGCCACAGGCCCGCGACGAGCGTCGTCAGCAAGGTCACTCCTACCGCAACGAGCGTCCAGGTCGCGTCGAAGCGGAGCTCCCAAAAGATTGTCATGCGGTTCGCGATGCCTTCGGGCATCGACTTGATGAAGAGGTCGAGCCCCCACATCGAAACGAGGAGCCCGAGCACACCCCCCGCCGAGCAGAGGATCAAACATTCGATGAGGAGCTGCGCGATGAGCCGACCTCGCGAGGCTCCGAGCGCGGCGCGCAAGGCGAGCTCGGCGCGGCGTGCCGCTCCCCGCGCGAAGAGGATGTTTCCCACGTTCGTCGCCGCGACGAGCAGCATGAGAAGGGCCACCAGCAGCGTCAAAATAACGAAGGAGCGCCCTTTGCCGATGAAGACCTCGTGCAAAGTCAGCACCTGGGCCGACATGCCGCGATTGACGTCGGGAAACTCGGTTGCCAGGCGAGGGGCCATGGCGGCGATCTCGGTGTTGGCCGCTTGCGTGGTCGAACCGGGTTTGAGACGCGCGAACGCGATGAATTCCTTCTCGCTCTTGTTGGCGCGCATCTCGGGGTCGATGACGAGCGGCACCCAGAGGTCGGTCGTACCAGGAAAGGCGAAGCCGCGCGAAAGGACGCCGACGATGGTGCGGGTTCTCCCCTGGGTCGTGATCTTCTGTCCCACTGCCGCGGCGGCAGACCCGAAACGGCGTTCGGCGAAGGCGTATCCCAAAATGGCCACCTGATCGCGCCCCGGCGTGTCCTCGTCGGGGTTGAAGTCGCGGCCGAACGCCATCTTCGTCCCCATGAGGCGGAAGTAATTGGGCGTCGCGTCGAAGCCTGTAACGCGCACCGGCTCGCCGGCCCCTTCGACGATGATTCGATTGGGCACGATGCCCCCGAAGTCCAAAAAATGCGTCGTCTCCGCTTTCCACGCGAAGAAATTGCTGACGGGGACAGCTTCCCCAAGCTTTTCGGTCGACGACTGCATGGCGTCGCCGTGCCGCTGGAAGAACCAAACGACGTTCGCCGGATCTTTCACCTCGGGGAATGGGTGCACCAACACCATGCCCGCCAAGCTGACGATCGTGCTGGTGACACCGATGGCCAAGGCGAGGGTGAGCACCACGATCGCGCTCACCCCGCGCCCCTTCAAGAGCATGCGCAGCCCGAACTGCGCATCGCGGATCAGGTTGTTCATCACGCCACCTCGACGCGTTCTTCGGCCGAGAGACGTCCGTCGTGCAGCTCGACCGCGCGCGTCGCGTAGCGCGTGTACGCGTGGTTGTGCGTGACCATGCAGATCGTCGCCCCTTGCGCGTGGAGCTCGCGCAAGAGCCCCATCACCGACTCACCGTTTTTCGAATCGAGGTTGCCGGTCGGCTCGTCGGCGAGCAAAAGCGACGGATTGCCGACCAGAGCGCGGGCCACGGCTACGCGCTGTTGCTGCCCGCCGGACAATTGGCTCGGCATGTGATTGCGGCGATGGGTCATCCCCACCCGCTCGAGCGCGCGCTCCACCGCGCTGCGCACGTCGCCCGCCGGCATCTTGCGGTATCGGAGAGGTAGCTCGACGTTCTCGTATATCGTGAGATCGCCGATGAGATTGAAGTTCTGAAAGACGAACCCGATCTGCTCGTTGCGAAAGTAGGCGCGCTCGACGGGGGTCATCGAGGTCACGACCTTGTCGTTGAGCCGGTAGGTGCCGCTGCTCGGCTCGTCGAGCAGGCCCATGATCGACAAGAGCGTCGATTTGCCGGAGCCGGAGGGCCCTTCGATGGAGAGAAAGTCCCCCTTGGCGATCTCCAGATGGATATCGACGAGGGCGTGGGTCTCGACGTCGTCCGCTTGAAACACCTTGGCGATGCCGTTCATCGAGATGATGGGTCGTTCGGATTGTTGGGCCATCGTGATCCCTGAGTGAGGTAGAACGTTCATTTCACGGAAAGTTCCCGGAGCGAATCCCAATGCGAAGTGTCGGAGACGACGACCTTTTCGCCCGACGAAAGTCCATCGAGCACCTGGACGCGCGTCGAGGTGGTGCGACCGAAGCGCACGGGCACGCGGCGCAGTTTGCGGTCGTCGTCGAGCCGCAAGACGGTGCTCGCCGTTTCCCCGACGACCCGCGGCGGTTTGCGAATCGACAGCGTGCTCGCGATGCGTTCGACCTCGATGACGCCGTCGATACGCAACTCGGGTCGTGCCGCGGCCGGCAACGCTTCGTCGAGCGCGACATCGACGTCGACGGTGCCCCCTTTGGCCGCCGGATCGATGCGCGTCACGTGGCCGCGCACGATGCCGGCGCGGGTGTCGATGCTCGCCGGTTGCCCTTCGCGTACGTCTTTCGCTTGCACTTCACCGATGTGCAGCACCGCTTTCAGCTTATTGCCGCCGGCCACTTTGGCGAGCAGCGTCCCCGGGCTCACCCATTGTCCGACGAAGACGGGGGCCATTTGCAAAACGCCGTCGAGCCCCGCCGTCACTTGCAATGATGCCAATTGCGCCTTGTGAAAAGCCACGATCCGCTCGAGCGACGCGATTTGTTCGCGCTGCGGTCCGAGCTGCGCTTCGCGATCGCGCCGCAAATCGAGGCGGCGTCGCTCTTCGAGGGCCAAGCGGTCGGCGAGCGCGCGGTCCTTTTGATCGAGCGAATAGACATCGACCTGCGCCGCGAGACCATCTTCGCTGAGTTGTTGCAGCGTTTTCGAGCGGCGGCTCGTGTCGGCGTGCTCGGCGGAGAGCGCGGCGATGTTGGTATCGCGCGCGAGCTGCGCGTCGGCGAGCTGTGCGGCCAGGCGCCCGTATTCGACTTTGGCCAGCGCCAGCTGGTGCTCACCTTCCAGCGCGCGCAATTGAAAATCGGGATTGCTGAGCCGCACGATGACCGTGTCTTTGGTAACCCGCGCGCCCGCTTCGAAAAGGATCTGATCGACGCGCGCCGCTTGGACGGCGCTCACCCACACGACCTTCTCGGGCTCGAGCACGCCGGGACCCTCGACGTCGTACACGAGCGGCCCCAGCGCCGCGCTGTCGATGAGAATCGCATTGCTGTCAGCAGCGGGCCCTTGCGCGGCCGAGTAACGAAGCAACCCCGTCACCGCCGCGAGCGCAAAGGCGCCCATCGAGAGAACGAAGGGCCACCGCTTGGGAGGGCGAACTGTGCGAACGACGTCCATCGTGAGTCACCCGATGGCGCCCCTTGGAGCAAGCTCTGGTCCAGCCGATCAATGCGGAAATCATTCCGAATTCTCACGGGTGCGGCCGACCAATCGCAGAACTGGGATCCCATCTGTGGGACGCGCGCCCCGTCGCCAAGGTCTTGCCGCGATCGGCAAGATTGCGGCACGCTGGTGGTCGAGAGCCATCATGGGACGGATCCCCCTCTTGGACGAGCTTGCGGTCATCGCCTGTGTCGGCGTGTTCGTGACCGTCATCCTCGCGAGACTCCGCTTGCCGACCGTCGCAGGGCTGCTCGCGGCCGGCGCGCTCCTCGGCCCCAACGGTTTTCGACTGCTGGAATCCGCCCACGCGATCGAAGAGCTGGCCGAAGTCGGTGTCGTTCTTCTTCTCTTTACGATCGGCCTCGAATTCTCGCTGGCGCGCCTTTCGCACATCTGGCGCCAGGTCGCGGCGGGGGGATCGATCCAAGTCGGTCTGACGATCGCCGCTACGGTGGCGATCGGTGCGCTGCTCGACAAACCGCTGGGAGCGTCGCTCTTTTACGGATTCGTGTTTGCGCTATCGAGCACGGCCATCGTCCTGCGCGCGCTCACCGAGCGTCGCGAGATCGACGCTCCGCACGGGCGATTCGTGGTGGGGGCGCTTATTTTTCAGGACCTCTGCGTGGTCCCCATGGTGCTCATCGTCCCCTTGCTCGGGGGCGGCCAGCGGGCGGGAGGCGCGGTCGCCGAGATCGGCATGGCCCTCGGAAAAGCGGCAATTCTCGTGGTGAGCATCGTGCTCGTCGCGCGTCTCATCGTGCCGCGCGTCTTCGCGTGGGTGACGGCGGTGCGCAGCCGCGAGGTCTTTCTCCTCGCCGTCATCGGCATGTGCGCCGGCACCGCGTGGCTCACGTCGCAAGCCGGCTTGTCGCTGGCGCTCGGCGCGTTCCTCGGCGGCATGGTCGTGGCGGACACCGAGTACGGGCACCGTGCGATGGGGGACATGCTCCCTCTTCGCGACGTCTTCACCAGCATTTTCTTCGTCTCGCTGGGGATGCTGTTCGACGCTCGATCCTTGCTCGAGCAGCCATTTTTGGTTCTCGGACTGCTCGGCGGTTTCATGGTCGCCAAGGGGATGCTCGCCACGCTGGCCGCGCTGGCCATGCGATTTCCCGCACGCGTGGCGTGGCTCGCGGGGGTCGGCCTCGCTCAATTCGGCGAGTTCGGCTTCGTCCTGGCGCGGCTCGGCCGCAGCTCGGAGCTCGTGAGCGAATCCGATGTGCGCAGCCTGCTCGCGGCGGGCATCTTGAGCATGTTCCTCACGCCGATGCTGGTTCGCGCGGCGCCCCACATCGCCGCCGGAGAAAAACTGCTGCGGCCCCTCGAGCGATTGCTCGGCGCGCGCGGCGTCGACGAGTGCGCCCCGGAGCATCAGGGGCTCGAGGGTCACGTCGTCCTCGTCGGTTTCGGCGTTGCCGGGCGTCTCGTCGCGCGCGCGCTCACGGCCTGCGACCTGCCTTACATCGTCCTCGAGCTCAATGCCGAAACGGTGCGAAAGTCGCGCGCTTCGGGGGAGCCTGTCTACTACGGCGACGCCGCGAGCGTCGAGGCCCTGGAGCACGCGGGCATCTCGCGCGCGCGCGCGCTCGTTCTCTTGATGAACGATCCCCAGGCGACCTTTCGCGTCATCGAGGCAACTCGGCGCGTCACGAGCGACGTCCCCGTTTTCGTCCGGTCACATTTCTTGGCCGAGCGCGAGACCCTCATCAATGTTGGCGCGACCGACGTCATCACCGAAGAGGTCGAAGCCGGGATGGAAGTGCTGGCGCTCGTTTTGCGTCGTCTCGCCGTGCCGCGTAACGTCATCCAAGACCAGATCGAGCAAGCCCGCGCCTCGACTCAGCGCAGCGTCCGCCGCGCGACCGTCCCCAGGCGCACGCTCGGCGTCGCCGAAGAACTGGCCGATTTGAAGATCGAGAGCGTGCTGTTGCGCGGCGAGAGCTACGCCGTGGGGCGCACGGTGGCGGAGCTCGCGCTTCAGAGCCGCACGCGGGCGCTCATCGTGTCGGTGAAGCGCGATGGCAAGCTGCTCGACCACCTCGAAGCGACGGAAAAGTTCCGCGGCGGCGACATCGCCTTTCTCGTGGGTTCCACGCGCGCCGTCACCAGCGCCGTACGTCTCTTGGACCAGGGCGACGACCAAGACGACGGCCGCATCAGCACCGTCGGGTGACGCTCAGCGGCGCGCCGGAGTCGGTGACTGTGCCGACGTGAGCGTGTCGCCGCGCAGCAGATCGATCGTCTCCCCCTCGTCCTCCGCGGGGCTCGTCGCGAGTTGCGCCGACGGACCGTGTGCGTCGTGCGTCGCGCGCCACTCGCCGAAACGTCGAGACAAGTCCGAAAAGAACCGACCGATAGCGCCCATCATCGAATTCATGGCGCAGGATGTTGCTTCACGGGACCACCGATCGGTAGTCGGTCGCCCGGTCCGGGACCTTTGGTCGCACGTGGGCCCGTTTTGGTGCCCGCGGGGCACCGCGCCGCGCCATGCTGCGATCGTCGGCGGCGATCGCCGAGCACCCGCGGATGGAACGAATCGAGATAGGAGCCGCCGATCCCCGCCGAGGTTACCCTCGGCCCCTCTTGCAGCGTGACGGCTGGGCGTCGCTCAATGGGCCGTGGTCCTTCGCTTTGGACAGAGAAGGAACGTGGACGCGACCCGCCGAAGTCGTGTGGGACGAGCGCCCGATCGAGGTGCCCTTTGCGCCGGAGACGCCGGCCAGCGGAATTCACGACGTGGGATTCTACTCCGTCTGCTGGTACCAGCGGCGCTTCGTGCCACCCAGCATGCGCGAGGGCGAGCGCTTGATTCTCCATTTCGGCGCCGTCGACTACGACGCCACGGTGTGGGTGGACGACGCCGTCGTTGCGCGCCACCTCGGGGGCTACACGCCGTTCGAAGTCGACATCACGAGCTCCATCGCCGAGGGCCGCGCGCTCACCATCACAGTGCGTGCCCACGACGATCCGCACGATCTCGCCAAGCCCCGCGGCAAACAGGACTGGCAGCTCGCGCCGCACTCCATCTGGTACGGCCGCACCACCGGCGTGTGGCAGACGGTCTGGATCGAATTGGTGCCTGCCACGCGTGTGATCCTCCTCCGCTGCGAAGCGTCTCTCGAGCGCTGGGAGATCGACATCGAGGCCGAGCTAGGCGGCGTTACCCTGCCGGGCGCCCAGTTGGCCGTCACGCTCCAATATGGCGACGCCATCTTGGCCGCCGATATCTACGCCGTCGTCGGCAGCACTGCCAACCGCGCCATTCGACTTTCCGACCCGGGCATCGACGACTCGCGCAACGAGCTGCTCTGGAACCCGGCGCACCCGCGCCTCATCAGCATCGACGTAAAGCTCATCGACGGCGGGGGCAATGTCATCGACGAGGTTCATAGCTACACCGCGCTGCGAGCCGTCCACGTGGAAGGCGACCGCTTCCTGCTCAATGGCCGCCCCTTCTTCCTGCGCATGGTGCTCGTTCAGGGCTACTGGCCGGAGACGGGCCTCACCCCCCCCGACGATGCGGCGCTCCGCACCGACGTCGAGCTCGCCAAGGCCATGGGTTTCAATGCCGTCCGCAAGCACCAAAAGATCGAAGATCCGCGCTATTTGTATTGGGCCGACGTCTTAGGGCTTTTGGTATGGGAAGAGATGCCCAGCGCCTATCGCTTTACCAAGCGATCGGTCGAGCGGTTGACTGAAGAATGGATCAACGTGATCGCGCGCGATCGCTGTCACCCGTGCATCGTGGCCTGGGTGCCCATCAACGAATCGTGGGGCGTCCCCAATCTTCCGCGCAGCCCGACCGAGCGCGACTACGTGCGCGCGCTCTATCATTTGACCAAGACGCTCGACCCGTCTCGCCCGGTCATCGGCAACGACGGCTGGGAGAGCGTGGCCACGGACATCGTGGGCATTCACGACTACGACGACGATCCTTCGCGGATCGCGCGCCGCTATCACGCCGACGAGGTGTTGCCGCGTCTCTTCCAACGTGAAAGGCCGGCGGGGCGCCTTCTGGTCCTGGAAGGACAGAGGTCGGACCTGCCCCTCGTGCTCAGCGAATTCGGCGGCATCGCGCTGGGCCAGAACGGCGACACCTGGGGCTATTCGCGTTGCGAGACGCCCGACGAATTCGGAGTCCGCTACGCGCAGCTCCTACAGGTGGTCCGTTCCCTTGGTCTGATCTGCGGCTTTTGCTACACGCAATTTGCCGATACCTACCAAGAAGCGAACGGCCTGCTCTACGCCGATCGCACGCCCAAGCTGCCTCTGGCATTCATTTCGGCGGCGACGAGGGGACCGCGCAGTTGGCCGCTGTTTTTGCAGCAGGGGGCGGACGCCGCTTCTCCCGCCGAGGAATAGCGCCTTCGCTTCGCGTGCGGCCGTCCGCTTCGCCCGGGGGTTCTAGGCGATAGACCTTACGCCGGTGGTCGTTTTCGTGTCGTCAATGCGGCTGCGGTTGGCTTTTCGCTGTACGGCGCGGTGCCACCCTAACCGTGGAATAAATCTTGAACTGGACCAGCTCATGCGCCAACACGCACTCGCCGATCTCGTGTGTCTTTCTCATCTCCGGTGGGATTTCGTCTTCCAGCGGCCACAACATCTGATGACGAGATGGGCCAAGCACGCGCGCGTTCTCTTCGTGGAAGAGCCGCTCGTTTGCGAAGGTCGACAGCCTCGCCTCGAAATCAAGCCTTACGATGAGCGACTGTCGGTTGTGGTACCCCGTCTTCCGCGCGCCGCTTCACCGGACAACGCGCGGCGCTGGCAGAGCGAGCTTCTCGAGCAGCTCATCGCAACCGACGGTCTGCACGACTACGTGCTTTGGTACTACACACCCATGGCGCTGCCCATTACGCGCGGGCTTGCGCCGAGCGCGGTCGTCTACGATTGCATGGACCAACTCTCGGCGTTTCACGGCGCGCCTCCGGAGCTGACGCTCTTGGAGAGGCAGCTTCTCGACCATGCCGACGTGGTGATGGCGGGCGGTTACAGCTTGAGCCGCGCCAAGCAGAAGATCCGCTGCGACGTGCACCTCTTCCCGAGCAGCGTCGACGTCGCGCACTTCCGCATCGCGCGCCAGGCACTGCGCGACCCCGCCGACCAGAAGAGCATTCCGCACCTTCGCCTCGGCTTCTTCGGTGTCATCGACGAGCGCATGGACCTCGGGCTCGTGGCCGGAATCGCGGCGCTGCGACCCGATTGGCACATCGTCGTTTTGGGACCAGTCGCCAAGATCAACGCCGCGACGTTGCCGCGCGCGAGCAACATCCATTACTTGGGCCAGAAAAGCTACGCCGAGCTCCCCCGCTACATCGCCTCGTGGGACGTAGCGATCATGCCCTTTGCTCGCAACGAGTCGACCCGGTTCATCAGCCCCACCAAGACGCCCGAATATCTGGCGGCCGGGTGCCCGGTCGTCTCCACGTCGATCGCCGACGTTGTCGAGCCGTACGGGCGGCTCAAGCTCGTTCACATCGCCGACTCGCCGCATGAGTTCGTAAAACAGGTCGAGCGCGCGCTCGAACAAGATCCGGTCGAGCGGCGCGCTGAGGCGGACGTATTTCTCGCAGGGACCTCATGGGATGCCACCTTCGCCAAGATGGCCGGTCTGGTGGACGCGGCGACGCGCACGGCGCCCCGACCGCGCACGTGGCAGGCCGAATTGCCGCGCGCCGACGGAGCAGCGCCCCTCCGGCATGCACGCTGATGTTCGACTATTTGATCGTCGGCGCCGGCTTCGCGGGGTGCACCCTTGCCGAGCGGCTCGCGGAGGGCGCCGGCAAACGCGTGTTGCTCATCGACCGGCGCCGCCACATCGGCGGCAATGCCTACGACTGTCACGACGATGCGGGCATTCTCGTCCATCAATATGGACCGCACATCTTTCACACCAACTCCACCGAGGTGTTCGAATACCTGAGCCGTTTCACGGCCTGGCGACCTTATCAGCATCGCGTGGTGGCCTCGGTGGACGGTCAGCTGGTGCCCATCCCCATCAACTTGGACACCGTGAACCGCATCTACGGGCTCAACTTGAACGCCATGCAGCTGCAGCCATTCTTCGAAGAGCTGGCGGAGCGCGTCGATCCGGTAGTAACCGCCGAAGACGTCATCGTCAGCAAAGTGGGGCGTGAGCTCTATCAGAAATTCTTCCGCAACTACACGCGCAAGCAATGGGGTTTCGACCCCTCGGAGCTCGACGCCTCGGTCACCGCGCGCGTCCCGGTCCGCACGAACCGGGACGACCGCTACTTCGACGACGTCTACCAAGCCATGCCCCTGCATGGATACGCGCGCATGTTCGAAAAAATGACGTCGAGCCCGAACATCAAGATCATGCTCAACACGAGCTACCGCGAGCTGGCAGGGTTGCTCGACTATCGAGAGATGATCTTCACCGGGCCGGTCGACGAGTTCTTCGATTATCGATACGGGAGGCTCGAATACCGATCGATCGATTTCCAATTCGTGACCCACGACAAGCCCGTGTTCCAACCGGCCCCCGTGGTCAACTTTCCCAACGAATATGCGTACACGCGTTGCACCGAATTCAAATACCTGACCGGTCAGGAGCATTCCAAAACGACGGTCGTTTACGAATATCCCAAAGGGGGCGGCGACCCGTATTATCCCGTCCCGCGGCGCGAAAACGGCGAGCTCTATCGAAAATACCAGATGCTCGCGTCGGCCACGCCGCACGTGCACTTCGCGGGGCGTCTCGGCACGTACAAGTACTACAACATGGATCAAGTGGTCGCTCAGGCTTTGAAACTCTACGCCAAGCTCGTGGCTCATGATCAATCTCGCCTGGTCGCAGGGTGAAGTCATCGACTCCGCCGGTATCGACGATGCCATCGAGCTCTGGGGCGGGCTCGAGTGCACGCTCAATCGCGTCGGCGATCGGTACTTCGACCAGATCGCGTCCACCGGACACGCCGCGCGGTCGCGCGATCTCGAGCTTTTCGCGGCCCTCGGCCTGCGCACGCTGCGCTACCCAGTGCTGTGGGAGTCCGTCGCCCCGCGCGGCATCGAGTCGGCCGACTGGCGCCGCACGGATGAACGTCTCGGGCGCCTGCGCGAGCTCGGCATCGAGCCCATCGTCGGCTTCGTCCATCATGGGAGCGGTCCGTTTCACACGTCGCTTCTCGATCCTACTTTTCCCGAGCAATTAGCGGCGTTCGCGCGCGCCGTGGCCGCGCGCTACCCGTGGCTCCGCTGGTTTACTCCCGTCAACGAGCCCATCACCACGGCACGCTTCAGCGGGCTCTACGGCCACTGGTATCCTCATCGGCGCGAGGACGCCGCGTTCACGCGCATGGTGCTGCATCAATCGCGCGCCGTCGCGTTGTCCATGCTCGCCATCCGCGAGACGATTCCCGAGGCGCGCCTCGTCCACATCGACGACGGCGGTCACACGTACGGGACACCCCCCGTCGACTACCAGGTCGAGTTCGAGAACCACCGCCGGTGGCTGGGGTTCGATCTGCTCGAGGGGCGCGTCGCGCCGGGGCACCCGCTCTGGCATTACCTTTTGTGGAGCGGTGCATCGCCGCCGGAGCTCGAGTCGTTCTGCCGCGAGCCTTGCCGCCCCGACGTCGTGGGCCTCAACTATTACGTGACGAGCGATCGCTTCTTAGACCATCGCGTCGATCTCTATCCGCAATCGACGTGGGGCGGCAATGGGCGTGTTCGCTATGCCGACGTCGAGGCAGTGCGCGTCTTGCGCGAAGGCATTTACGGACATCGCGCGCTCCTCCTCGAAGCGTGGCGGCGCTATCGGCTACCGATCGCCCTCACCGAGGTCCACCTGGGATGCACGCGCGAGGAACAGCTCCGCTGGTGGGTCGAGGCGTGGAATGCCGCGGTGGCTGCGCGCCGCCTCGGCGCCGACGTGCGCGCCGTCACGGGCTGGGCGCTGCTCGGCTCGATGGACTGGAACAGCCTCGTCACCCGGGACGCGGGGCACTACGAACCGGGGGCCTTCGACATTCGCGCGCCAGTGCCGCGTCGCACGGTGGTCGGCAGCGCGATGGCAGAGATCGCCGCGCGCCGCGCGTATCGGCACCCCGTGCTGGCGACACCGGGTTGGTGGCGGCGATCGACGCGCCTCTTGCGCGGCGGACAGGCGCCCGCCGAAGGGGCGCACACAGGAGCCCATCTTCGCGCGGCCCCCATCCTCATTTGCGGCGCGACCGGCACCCTCGGATTCGCGTTTGGTCGCGCTTGTGGCGAGCGTGGGCTCGCCTTCCGTCTCTTGCGACGATCGGAATTAGACATTGCCCGCCCTGCCGCCGTCAAAGCGGCGCTGGACCGCTTCCGACCGTGGGCCGTCATCAACGCGGCCGGCTACGTGCGGGTCGACGAAGCGGAGCGGGACATCGGTCGATGCTTCCGAGAAAACAGCGCCGGCCCGTTCACGCTGGCTACGCTTTGCCGACGACAAGGTATCGCTCTCGTGACCTTCTCGAGCGATCTGGTCTTCGACGGTCGGAAGACCTCGCCTTACGTCGAAGGCGATCCGGCCGTGCCGCTCTCCGTGTACGGGCGCTCCAAGGCAGAAGCGGAGCGGCGCGTCCTATTGGCGATGTCTCAGGCACTCATCATACGCACCAGCGCCTTCTTCGGTCCTTGGGACGAGCACAACTTCGTGACGACCGCGATCGCTGCTCTGCAGGCGGGCGATGGTTTGGACGCGGCCGACGATTGCCGCGTGTCGCCTACCTACGTTCCCGATCTTGCGCACGCCGCGCTCGATCTGCTGCTCGATGGCGAATCGGGGATCTGGCACTTGGCCAATCGCGGGGACGTGACGTGGGCCGAGCTTGCGCGCAAAGCGGCGGTCGGAACGAACCTCGACGCCGAGCGTGTGCGATCGCGTCACGTTGCGGATTTGAAGCAGAGCGCGCGCCGCCCGCTGTACAGCGTCCTCGTCAGCGAGCGAGCGAGCGTTATGCCGAGCCTCGACGATGCGCTCTCCCGCTATTTCGGTGCACGCGCTGCGTTCCTCGCGGAAGCTGATGAAGCGCGCTCGCGCGCCTCGTCAGAAACGCGCTGACCGTTCGAGCGCCGCTGATCCTTCTACGGCTCGGCGTGCGCGATACGCGCGGCCGAATGGCGGTGACGGGCACGCAGACGGTACGTCAAGGCCGGCGGCGTGCGACTTTGGGTCTAGTTGCAAATTGCAGCAGTCGAGGCTTGTCGACATCGTGGCCCAAATGCAATCCCGTTGTGAAATGCAACGACCGCACAGCTTTCGAAGCTATTGGCAATCAGTACCGTTGGGAACAACTGCCGCAATGCATGCCAATCGACAATTCTCAATTGACGGATCGTCGATGATCCTTGACAAATGCCTCGCCCCTTTGATGTTCTGGGCGACGGCGTTGATTCTGTTACGACCCCGCGGCTTCGCGGTGCGAACGCGCCGCAAGATTGGCGACAACAAGGGCAGGGTGAAACATGCGCACTCCATGCATGCGCACTCCATTGCTGACAGCAGCCAGCATCGCTGTCGCCATCGTTTGCACGGACCCCGACGCGTCGGCGCAGCGGGCGTTCGTGATTGAAACAGAAGCCGTCGACAATTATCCCCAAACTCCGCCCGGAGATTGGGGCTCCATTCAGTGCACTCCCGAAGCCGCGGGTTTCTACAACTCGCTCGTCGCTGCGCCGGGAACGATATGGCAGGGAGGTAACCAGTGGGTCGACGACGACGTTTGGGACACCGACTACACGGACCCTGACCGTGGGTACCTCGGAAACCCCTACGACGACGACACAACGTGGTTCGACCATGCCGGCCAGGCCATGAGTTACGTTTGCGTGCACGGCGATTGCGACGACTTCGTTCAGGGTGTCGGCAATACGCAGTTCTACAACTCGAGCGCTGACTGCACGAACGGCCCGCCGTGGATGGGGCCCGGCGCCTGCATCGGAGGGGGGGCGCCTTCCAATCAAGGCATCTGCGCGTATCGGTACCGCCGGCAGCTGGTCTTCAACGGCCACACCAACAACCATTATGGCGGCTTTCTCGATTACAGCGACGCGGAGGTGGGCTTTGGGGAGGATGCGTGGTCCGGTTCCTGGGGGCAAGCCGGCACGAACGGCGGAATCACGTAAGGCGGTGGCCGCCGAGCGGCTGCGTGATAGCTTTCAAGCTGTCGCGACGGAGGAGACGATGTCCGTTCGGTCTGCGCCGTTTTCGAGGATCCTTCGATACGGGCTTCTGGCGAGCGGTCTTCTCGCATGCAACGCCACATCGGTCGATGCCGGCGGCAGTGGGCCGAGCGGCGATCCGATCTTGTCGCCGTGCGACCCACTCGCGCCGGCTCCTACGACACTCTTCCACGTGCTCGGCGTCGCGAAGGACGCAGCAGGTACGCTCTTCGTGGGAGATGAGCAGCCCAACTCGCTCGATCGAGTCTTCATCGCCGATGGCGACGTGCTGCGCCGCCAGCACGCTGCCGGGACGAGGCGGCAGAGCGCGGGGCAAGACAACGCCGATTACGCCCTCACCTTTCAAGATCCGGCCGGCGATGGAGACGCCGGGTCGGGAGCGCTTTTGATCCAGATACGAGCCGGGGCCACCACGGCCATGGAGCTCGCTCCGAGCAGCTCGCGCGACTACATCATGGATGGCGGTAGCGGGTGGAACGTGCCGCTCTCGTTGGTCGACGCGA
>Ga0111538_10001265_pt1 | contig 35476 bp, 33 predicted proteins | sample SoiMethybrSBSTD1_FD_79669 | JGI IMG/M metagenome (GOLD analysis project Ga0111538, IMG submission 79669) | Bulk soil microbial communities from a Populus tree surrounding site in Tennessee, USA - Soil MetaG P. TD hybrid SBSTD1 (version 2)... | ecosystem: Environmental > Terrestrial > Soil >...
CAATACTCGGCCTACCTCACGCCCCAGGGCCGGATGATCACCGACATGAACGTCGTGCACCGCGGCGATCGCATCCTGCTCGACGTGCCCGCGACGCTCGCGGGGTCTTTACGCGAAAAGCTCGATGGCCTGATCTTTTCGGAAGATGCTCGAGTCACGGACGAAAGCGCGCGGCTCTCGGTGTGGACGGTGATTCGCCGCGATGCTTTCGTCACCGTGATCGACGAGGCGCTGCCCGACGAATACGCCGGGCTTTCCGAGATCAACATCGATACCTTCGAGGTGATCCGTATCGAGCGAGGCGAGCCGCGTTTCCTTGCCGATATGGATGAGGACACCATCCCGCTCGAGGCCGGCATCGAGGATCGCGCGATCTCGTTCACAAAAGGTTGTTACGTCGGCCAGGAAGTGATCGTCCGCGTCACGCACCGCGGCGGCGGCCGCGTCGCCAGAAAACTCGTGCAATGGATCGCCGATCCAAGCGCCGACATCGTCCCGCTCCCGGGTTCGCGAATCTTTTCCTTCGACAAGGACATTGGCCGTGTGACCAGCGCAGCCTTTTCCCCGAACGTCAATCGCGTCGTCGGCCTCGGCTACGTGCACAGAGGTTTCACTGAGAGCGGTACCGAAATCACGGTGATGTGGAATGATTCGCGCATTAAAGCGGTTGTGCAGTAGGGACTTGGGACTTGGGGCTTGGGACTTGTAAAGACAATGGCTAACGCGCGACTCGGATTGTGTGTTGCCGCGGTCTTGATCGGAGTGTTTCTCCAGGCCCCAAGCCCCAGGACCCAAGCCCCAAGCCCCCAAGGATCCTGGTTCAAAGGCAACCTTCATACCCACACCCTGAACAGCGACGGTGATTCAACGCCGGACGACGTCGTCAGGTGGTATCGAGAGCATGGCTACAACTTCGTCACGCTCACCGATCACAACTACCTGACGAGCGTCGACGGGCTCAACGCGCTGCACGGCGCCGACGACAAGTTCCTCGTCATGAAGGGCGAAGAAGTCACCGACCGGTTCGACAACAAGCCGGTCCACGTCAACGGCTTCGCGCCGAATGGGTTCATCAAGCCGCCGGGCGGCAGCTCCGTGCTCGACATGACGCAGCGGATGATCGACGCGATTCGCGGCGCCGGCGCGGCGCCGAGCGTCAACCATCCGAATTACGGCTGGGCGATTTCCGCCGCCGATCTGCTGCAGCTGCAACGCACGAAGTTATTCGAGGTGTTCAACGGCCATCCGCTCGTGAACAACATGGGCGGCGGGGGAGTGCCGGGTCTCGAAGAGGTGTGGGATCGCATGCTCTCGAGCGGCCGGATGCTCTACGGCATTGCCGTGGACGATGCGCATTACTTCAAGCGGCCGGAAGACAAGACGGCGCCCCGGCCGGGCCAGGGCTGGGTCTACGTGCGATCGCCGCGGCTCGAATCGCGCGCGCTCGTCGAAGCGCTCGAGCGCGGCGAATTCTACGCGTCCACCGGCGTCGAGCTGCAGTCGGTCACGGTCACGGCCTCGTCGATGACGATCGCCATCAAGACCGAGGCGCAAAGCAAGTACCGGATTCAGTTCATCGGCAAGCACGGCGCGATCCTGAGCGAGGCGATCACCAGTCCGGCGACTTACGCCTTCAAGGGCGGAGAGTCCTACGTTCGCGCAAAAGTGATCGAGTCGAACGGCAAGCTCGCCTGGGTGCAGCCGGTCGCGGTCGGCGCGGATGCGCCGAGATGACCCAGGCCGACGCCGCGCCAATGACCCCCATCGCCGTCGTTGCCGCCGTGATCGAGCGCGATGGAAAATTCCTGCTGACGCTGCGGCCCGACGGCACTCACCTGTCAGGTCATTGGGAGTTTCCCGGCGGCAAGGTGCACGAGAGCGAAACCCACACCGAAGCGCTGCGCCGCGAAATCTTCGAGGAGCTCGACGCGGTGGCCACCGTCGGCGAGATGGTGCACACCGTGGTGCATTCGTACCCCGACAAGACCGTCGAGCTGTTCTTCTACCGTTGCGAGCTCGAGAGCGAGCCGAAGCCGATGATGGGCCAGCAGATGAAGTGGGTCTCGCGAGGCGAGCTCGCGACGCTGCCGTTTCCGGACGCCGATCGCGATCTCATATCGCAACTGATCGGCAGAAGCTCTTCATAGAACACGACGGGCACTTCGGCTTGCGCGCGCTGCAGTGCGTGGCGCCGAAATCCATCAGCGCCTGGTTGAAATCGAACACGTGCTTCTGCGGCAGCACCGCCGATGACACCGCCCACAGGTGCTTCTTCATCGCATGGCTTTTTGGATCGCCCTTGCCGACGAAGATCCTGAACAGCACGCGCGCGACGTTGGTGTCGAGAATCGCGGCGCGCTGGCGAAAGGCGAAGCTGCGGACGGCGCCGGCGGTGTACTCGCCGATGCCCTTGAACGACAGCAACGTGTCGTGATCGCTCGGCAGCTTGCCGTCGTACTTCTCGACCGCTTGTTGGGCGATGGATTGCAGGCGCTTCGGGCGGATGTTGTAGCCGAGCGGCCGCCACGTTTCTGATACCTCCGCCGCGGGCGCTTCCGCGAGCACGCCGAACGACGGGTATTTCGCCAGCCACTCGTGATACTTCGGCAGCACGCGATCGACCTGCGTCTGCTGCAGCATGATCTCCGAGACGAGGATGTGGTACGGGTCGGCGGTGTTGCGCCACGGCAGGTCGCGGCCGTTCTTGCGATACCAGGCGAGCAGGTTGCGGCGAAAGCGCTGTTTGAGCGCCGGCGTTGGAAGTGGGCGAGGACGAGTTGGCAACGCCCTATAATCCTACCAGTGAAGATCTACACGAAGACGGGCGACTCGGGCGACACGAGTCTCTTCGACGGGACGAGGGTCAGCAAGACTGATCCGCGCGTCGCCGCCTATGGCGACGTCGACGAGCTGCAGGCCTGTCTTGGCGTGGTCCGCGCCGCCGGTCTCCCGCAGGATCTCGACGACATGTGCGTGTCGCTGCAGCGCGATCTGTTCGCGCTCGGCGCGCGGCTCGCGGATCCGTCACACAAGATCGCGAAGCGCGTCGAGAAGATCGTCATCAACGACGACAGCGTGACGAGGCTCGAAGGCTGGATCGATCGACTCGACACCGAAATTCCGCCGCTCCGGCATTTCATCCTGTCCGACGGCGCTCCAGCCGGCGCCGCGCTGCATCTTGCGCGCACCGTATGCCGGCGCGCGGAGCGGGCCGTGCTGTCGCTTGGCAAGGACGCCGTCGAGCCCGTCGTGCTCGTCTACATCAACCGCCTGTCCGACTTGCTGTTCACGATGGCGCGAGCCGCCAACCATCGTGCCGGCAAGCCCGAGACGCCTTGGTAATCCACGGATTACGCGGATTACACGGATTGCGAGCGGCGCGCTCCGGACACAGGCGACCGCAATCACAAGCCGTCTGTCCATGCGTTATGGCTTGCGATTGCGGTCGCCCGTGTCCTGGCCGGCGGCATTGCCGCCGGGCGCCGCTGCGGCGACGCCATCCGTGAAATCCGTGAAATCCGTGGACCTCCAAAAGGCGTACTCGCACTGCGAACAGATCGCCCAGCTGCATTACGAGAATTTCCCGGTTGCATCTCGCCTGCTGCCGGCGAAGCTGCGACCGCACGTTGCAGCCATATACGCGTTCGCGCGTACGGCGGACGACTTCGCGGACGAGCCCGGTTACCACGCGGCGGAGCGCATGCGCCTGCTGCGCGACTGGCGCGCGAAGCTCCACGATCGATCCGATCATTCAAACGAATTCATCGCGCTGCACGACACGATCGAGCGCTTCTCGCTGCCGATGCAGCTGTTCGACGATCTGCTCGACGCGTTCGTGCAGGACGTGGGCACGCCGCGCTATTCGACGTGGGCCGATGTGCTCGACTACTGCCGGCGCTCGGCCAATCCGGTCGGCCGGCTCGTGTTGCGGCTCAGCGGCTATCGCGACGATCGGCTCGATGCGGCGTCGGATGCGGTGTGCACCGCGTTGCAGCTGACGAATTTCTGGCAGGACCTGGCGATCGACTGGTCCCGCGGGCGTCTCTACGTGCCCGAGGAAATCTGGCGCGCGCATGATGCGGACCTCGCATCGCTCGATGCGAAGCACATGACGTCGCAGTGGAAGGCGGCGCTGGCGGATTGCGGCGCCCGGACGCGCGAGCTGTTTCACCGCGGCCGCCCGGTGTGCGACGCGGTGTCCGGACGACTGCGCTACGAGCTGCGCGCGACCTGGCTGGGAGGCACGCGGATCCTCGATCGGCTCGAGCGCGCGGGCTACGATGTGTTCGGGTCCAACCGGCCCAAACTCGGAGCCGCCGACGCATTAGTGATAGCGTGTGGAACGCTGCTGTGGCGAGAGACACGTCCTTTTCCTACTCGTTCCTAGTCCTGCCCGCGGCGCAACGCCGCGCCCTCGGCGTGGTGTGGGACTTCTGCCGCGCCGTGGACGATGCGGTGGATGAGGCGGCGGATCCGGCGATCGCGGCCACCGAAGTGGTGAAGTGGCGCGAGGAGGTCGGCCGGCTCTTCGGCCCCGAGACGCCGCTGACGCCGCAGGCGCGGAATCTCAAACCCTACGTGGCCACGTTCGCAATGTCGCGGCAGCCGTTCGACGATCTCGTCGACGGCGTCGAGATGGATCTGCGGCGGTCGCGCTACGACACCTTCGACGAGCTGATCGGCTATTGCCGGCGCGTCGCCTCCGCGGTCGGCATCATGTGCATCGAGGTGTTCGGCAGCCGCGACTCGCGCTCGCGCGACTACGCGTTCAACCTCGGTCTCGCGCTGCAAATCACCAACATCATTCGCGACATCAAGGCGGACCTGAAGCAGGGACGCGTCTATCTGCCGCAGGAAGATCTCGCGCGCTTCGGCGTCACCGAACAGGCGCTCGCCGCGGGCGAAATGACCGGCGCGATCAGGAAGCTCCTGGCGCACGAGTGCCAGCGGGCGCGTGAGTTCTACGCGGCCGCGGCCCAGGCGATGCCGCATGCCGAGTCCCGCAAGCTGGTGGCCGCCGAGATCATGGGCGGGATCTATTTCGAAATCCTGCAGCGCATCGAACGCCGCGGCTACGACGTGTTCAGCGAGCGCGTCCGCGTGCCGAAGCTGCAGCGGGCGCGCATCGCGCTGCAGATCTGGGCGCTCTCGCAGTTGTCCGCATTTCGATTGACGCGTTCGGCGCGGGCCTGAATGTCATTTGACGCGATCGTGATTGGCGGCGGATGCGCCGGCTTTGCGGCAGCCACCGCGCTGGTGGAATCGGGCGCGCGCGTGCTGGTGCTCGAGGCGCGGCCCGGTCTCGGCGGCCGCGCGACCGCGTTCACGGATCCGGAGACCGGCGAGCGCGTCGACAACGGTCAGCACATCCTCATGGGCTGTTACACCGAGACGCTGGCGCTGCTCGACCGAATTGGCGCCGCCGATCGCGTGCGCTGGCAAACGGGATTGAAGCTGACGATGATCGATCGCGGCGGCCATCAAAGCGTGCTGGCGCTGCCGGCGTTGCCGTCGCCGTTGCATTTTCTTGCCGGTGTGCTGGCGTGGGATGCGTTGAACTGGTCAGAGCGGTTTTCGGTGCTTCGCATCGGCGCGATGATCAACCCGTCTCGGAACAATCCGGCTAAAGCCGGATGCTCCACTCCAGGCTCGGAAACAGTTCGTCAGTGGCTGGCGAGGAACGGGCAAGCGCCACGCCTCTGCGAGTTGTTCTGGGAGCCGCTCGCGCTCGCGGCGCTCAACCAGTCGATCGATCAGGCCGAGGCCTCGAATTTCATGCGCGTGCTCGAGCGTGTGTTCGGACCGGATCCGGCGTCGGCCGCGCTCGTGCTGCCCGCGGTGCCGCTCGACGAAATGTATGCCGAGCCGGCGCGCGCGTGGCTCGTCGATCGCGGCAGCGAAGTGCGCGTCAACGCGCCTGCAAAACTCGTGATCGAGGGGCGGCGCGTTCGCGGTGTGCGCGTGCGCGATGAGTTGATCGAGGCGCCCGTCGTCATTTCAACGGTGCCGTGGCACAGCTTTCACGCGCTGTTCGACGCGGTGCCCGCGGGGCTCGAGCAAACGGTGGCCAACGCCACCGCGCTCGCCAGCCTGCCGATCGTGACCGTGAACCTGTGGTTCGACTCGGCGGTGATGCACGAACCGCTGATTGGCCTGCCGGGCCGCAACTTCCAGTGGATTTTCGATCGCCGCGCCATTGTGGGCGACGACGCGTCGCATCTCTCGCTGATTTCGAGCGGCGCAGAAGCGATCGTGTCGCAAACCAACGAGGCGTTGACGACGATGGCGCTGGTGGAAGTGCGTGAAGCGTTGCCGGCCGCGCGATCCGCAAAGCTCCGCAAGAGCCTCGCCGTCCGTGAGAAGCGATCGACGTTCTCGCTGGCGCCCGACGCGCCGCCACGGCCGGGCACTCAGACATCCATCGACGGATTCCTGCTTGCCGGCGACTGGATCGAGACCGGATTGCCGGCGACGATCGAGTCGGCGGTGATCTCCGGCCACAGAGCCTCCGCCATGGCCGCCTCATGACCTCGATCCTCGTTCATTACTCGGAGGTCGCGCTCAAGGGGAAGAACCGGTCGTGGTTCGTCGGCCGGCTCGTTCGCAACATCCACGGCGCGCTCGCGGGCCTGCACGTCAAGGAAGTGCGGACGCACATCGGCCGCATCGAGATCGTGCTCGGCCAGGATTCGGCACTTCCGGAAGTTCGCGATCGCCTGTCGCGCATCTTCGGCATCGCCAACTACTCGGTGGCCACGCACCTGCCAATCGACTTCGAAGGCATGGCCAGTGCGATCGTCGCGCAGCTGCCGCCGAAGGAGTCGGCGAAGAGCTTTCGCGTGCTCGTCCGCCGCGCCGATCCGAAATTCACGACGCCGTCGCCAGACCTCGCTCGCGATCTCGGATCGCGCGTCTGGCATGCGCGCGGCTGGACAGTCGATCTCGATCATGCCGATCTCGTGATCCGCGTCGAGATCGTGCCGGGCGCCGCGTTCTGCTACATGGGGCGCGATGCGGGCGCGGGCGGGCTGCCGATGGGCACCGGCGGCCGGCTGGTCGGGCTGTTGTCCGGCGGCATCGATTCACCGGTGGCGGCGTGGCGCATGATGAAGCGCGGCTGCAACGTCACGCTCGTGCATTTCCACAGCGCGCCGTTCCTGTCGAACACCTCGCAGGAAAAGGCGAGGCGGCTCGCCGAAGTGCTGACGCGCTACCAGTTGCGAACGAAGCTGTATCTCGTGCCGTTCGGTGAGCTGCAGCGCCAAATCACGCTGAGCGTGCAGGGCGATCTGCGCGTGATCATCTACCGGCGGCTGATGCTGCGCATCGCGCAGCGGATCGCGAGTCACGTGCGGGCGCGCGCGCTCGTCACCGGCGACGTCATCGGCCAGGTGGCCTCGCAGACGCTCGACAACATGACCGCGATCGATCAGGCCGCGCACATGCCGGTGTTCAGGCCGCTGGTCGGCATGGACAAGGAGGAGATCATCGCCGAGGCGCAGCGGCTTGGCACCTTCGACATCTCGATCGTGCCCGACCAGGATTCGTGCACGCTGTTCACGCCGCGGCATCCCGAGACGCATGCGCGCCGCTATGCCGTCGACGAGGCCGAAAAAACGCTGCCGGTCGACACGATGATCAAGACGGCGGTGGACAGTGCCGTCGTGGAGCAACTGTCTTTCCCTCGAGTGTAGAGGCGGGACTTCAGTCCCGCCTGCGGTGATAAAGTAATAAGGCTATGCCCACCGTCGAAGAGATCCTCGGAGCCGAGGCCGCCGGACTGCTGCAGCACCAGTGCAAGACCATCCCGAAAGAGTCCCTGCACCTGCCCGGCCCCGATTTCGTCGACCGCATCCACCTCAACTCGAACCGGCCGGTGCCGGTATTGGCGCGGCTGCAGTCGCTCTTCGATCACGGCCGCCTCAAGGGCACGGGCTACGTGTCGATCCTGCCGGTCGATCAGGGCATCGAGCATTCCGCGGGCGCGTCGTTCGCGCCGAACCCGCAGTACTTCGATCCGGAAAACATCGTCAAGCTGGCGATCGACGGCGGCTGCAATGCGGTGGCGTCCACCCTCGGCGTGCTCGGCATGTGCGCGCGCAAGTACGCGCACCGCATTCCGTTCATCCTCAAGTTGAACCACAACGAGTTCATTTCGTATCCGAACAGCTTCGATCAGATCCGCTTCGCGAGCGTGAAGCAGGGCTTCGACATGGGCGCGGCCGGCGTCGGCGCGACGATCTATTTCGGATCGGAAGAGTCGAAGCGGCAGATCCAGGAAGTGGGCGAGATGTTCCAGCACGCGCACGAGCTCGGCATGTTCACCGTGCTGTGGTGCTACCTGCGCAACTCGGCGTTCAAGACCAAGGACGCCGATTACCATCTCGCCGCGGATCTCACCGGCCAGGCGAATCACCTCGGCGTGACCATCGAGGCCGACATCATCAAGCAGAAGCTGCCGGAGACCAACGGCGGCTACAACGCGATCAATTTCGGCAAGACGCACAAGAAGGTGTATTCGGATCTGTCGAGCGATCATCCGATCGACCTGACGCGCTACCAGCTCGCCAACTGCTACATGGGCCGCGCCGGGCTGATCAATTCCGGCGGCGCCTCGTCGGGCGACAGCGATCTGAAGGAAGCCGTGAAGACGTCAGTGATCAACAAGCGCGCCGGCGGCATGGGCCTGATCTCCGGCCGCAAGGCGTTCCAGCGCCCGATGAAAGAAGGCGCGGCGCTCCTGAACGCGATTCAGGACGTTTACCTGGACAAAAAGATCACGGTCGCGTGATTGCGGAGCCTGCCGCGCCGAAGCGTCTTCGCGACGGCGGGCCCTGGGCGAAGGCGGCCGCGCTGGCGGTGCTGGTCATCGCCGTCGGTTCGCTGGAATTGACGCGCCCCGGGTACTCCGTCGACGAAGAGTTCACCGTTTTTGCGGTGCGCGGAATTCAGGCGCACGGCCTTCCGATTCTTCCTTCCGGTCTCCTCTACGATCGAGGCATCGCGTACTCGTACGCCGCGTGGCTCGCAGGCGCCGTCACCGGCTCAGAGTTGCCGGCGTTCCGCGCGATCAGCTTGCTGGCGGCGGCAGCGAGCGTATTCCTGACGGTCGTGCTGATCCGCCGCATCACCGACAACACGACCGCACTTGTCGCATCGGTATCTGTGGCCGCGTCAATACCGTTCTGGGCAACTGCAACGACCGCGAGATTCTACGCGCCGTTTCTCGCGGCGTATCTGCTGACGCTGATGTGCTTCACCCACCGGCATTGGTGGCTGCTGATGATCGCTGCCGCTGCGCTGGCGCGATTGACGCACGAGCTCGCCTTCACGCTCGCGATCATTCCGGTGCTGTGCTGGCTGCTCGATCGCGGTGATCGGCGGCGCTGGACGTACGCGGCGCTCTCCACTGTGGCCGGACTGGTCATCGGCCAGGCGATCTTGTTCGTGCTCCATGCGTCGGTGCCGTCGAGCGGCGAGACGATGGTGAGACGCTTCTTCCTGTGGCAGGTGATCAACCTCTTCGAGCGGCCAGGCGATCGTCAGTTCGGCATTCCGCTCGTCGTGATGGTGCTCGGCCTGATCTTCGCGCCGAGACGCGCCAGGACGATCGCCGTGATCGCCTTGTCAATTGCCGCCGCGATTCTTGCGTTTTCGATTGCGCAGGCAACGAACACCGCGCCGTTGTCCCTTGCCCTGGTGAACGAAGTGCTTGTCGCCGGCTCGCGATATCCGCTGGACATGTTCTGGCATATCGCTCGTCAATCCGGCGTGTTGCTCCTTGTTGTTCTCGGCGTGATGTTCTATCGGGCTGCGAAGACCGAATGGCCGCCGACGCATCGCGCCGCGCACGCGCTGTGGATTGGCTGGGTATTGTGGTTTGGCGTGATTGAATCCGGAATCACGACGAATTACCTGCTGCTGCCCGTCACCTTCATGCTGATTGCGCTCGCGATCGATCTCGTTGCCATTGGCGACACTTCAGATGACGAGCAGGCTTGGACTTCAGACGAGGAGCTCACCTGGCCTGCGATGATCGGAGTTGTCATAGTTGCCGGGATGTTGACGGGCCTTCAGCTGCGGACCTCTTCACTCGAAGCCGCACGTCCGACGATTCATGTCGAAGCTATCGACGATGTTCGTGCCGGTCTTCAGCCAAACGATCGCATCGCCTGCACCGACGAGCTCGGATGCCTGATGCTGGTTGGGCGCATCGATCGCTGGCTCGCGCTCGACGATTACGTTCGCGAGCGCTTTGTCGTGCAGAAGACCGATGGATCAGCGACCGGCGTCTACACCGGCGTCCCGGCGGCATTTCGTCCCGGCGATCTTTTCGAAGCGAATGCCGACGGCACGCTCCCGGATCGGGTCGTCATTGTCGACGTCTTCAAGGATTACCCCATCGGTAACTCCCGGTCGTGGGTGCCGAGGGCCATCGAGCAGGATGGTTTACAGGTCACGCCGTTGCTGGAAACGCCGCAAATGCGCGTCTTGTCCGTCTCGCCCAGGGAACAGGTAGCGTCCAACCAACCCTCTCGCTAGTTCTCCCATCAAAGCTAGCGATGTTCATCCAGGATCTTCGCTACGCGTTTCGCGGCCTGGCCCGGCGCCCGGGATTCACGGCCATCGCCGTCATCACCTTGTCGCTCGGCATCGGCGCGACCACCGCGATATTCAGCGTGGTGCAGGCGGTGTTGCTGCGCCCGCTCGAATATCAGGATTCGGATCGGCTGCTGAAGATTCGCGGCTTCGGGAAGAAAGACGGAACGATCAGCAATCTGTCGCCGGCGGACTTCCTGGATTTCGCGCGTGATGCGAAGACGCTCGAACAAGTGGGCGCGAACGGCTTTGTCGGCCTGTTCACGATCGGCGGCGGCATCGGCGAGCCGGAGCGCGTTGGCGGCGTCAACGTGACCGCCGGATTCTTCCCGACACTGGGCGTGCAGCCCGCGCTCGGACGATTGTTCCGTCCGGAAGACGACACGCCGAGCGCCGAGATGACGGTGCTGCTGAGCGACGGCTTCTGGCGCCGGCGCTTCGGCGCCGATCCCGGAATTGTCGGCAAGGCCATTTCGCTCAACGCGCGGCCTGCAACGGTGATTGGCGTATTGCCGGCGAGCTATCGGCATCTCGAGATCAATCCCGAGCGTCCGGCGGAGGTCTTCGCCGCATTTGGATTCGATCCGGCACAGGCGAACCGGGGAGGGCACTTCATTCGCGGCGTCGCTCGTTTGAAGGACGGTGTCTCGGTCGAACAGGCACGAGCCGAGATCGAAAGCATCGCCGCGCGCCTCGAGCGCGACTACCCCACGAGCAACACCGATCAGGGAGTGCTCGTCACGCCGCTGCTGGATTCGATGGTCAGCGATTCGCGGCCGATGCTCGCGCTGCTCTCGGCGGCGGTCGGGCTGGTGCTGCTCGTGGCGTGCGCGAATGTCGCGAACCTTCTGCTGGCCCGAGGCACGGGACGCTTGCGCGAGCTGGCGCTGCGTGCGGCGATCGGCGCCGATCGCCGCCGTCTGATTCAGCAGATGTTGACCGAGAGCGTCGCGCTCAGTGTGCTCGGAGCGATCGGCGGGCTGCTGCTCGCGTTCTGGGCCACCGGCGCGCTGACCGCGCTCGCCGCGACCGGAATGCCGCGCGCCGATCAGATTCACCTCGATCCTTCCGCGTTGATTTTCGCGCTCGCCGCCTCGCTCGTGACCAGCGTGCTCTTCGGCTTGCTGCCGGCGTTGCAGCTGACAAGACAGGACCTGAACGAAGCGTTGAAGGAAGGCGGCCGCCAGAACACCGCCGGCGCGTCACGCGGCGCGCGCGAGTTGCTGATCGTCGCCGAGGTCGCGATTTCGATCGTGCTGCTGGTCGGCGCCGGTTTGTTGATCCGCAGCCTGTGGCAGTTGCAGCATGTCAACCCGGGCTTCAGCGCCGACAAAGTGCTGGCGATGGAAGTATCGCTGCCGACCGCGCGATACCCCGAAGGCGATCAGATGCCGTTCTATCAACGGCTCGAAGAACGCGTCGCCGCGAAGCGTGGTGTCGCCGCGATTGGCGCGATCAACATCCTGCCGCTCAGCAACAACTACGACAGCCGCGGCATCCAGGTCGAAGATCGCCCGCGTCCAGAAGGACAGGGCTTTGCGCCCCAGGCTCGCTCGGTGACGCCCGGGTATTTCAAGTCGATGGGCATCCCGATGCTGGCTGGGCGCAACTTCGACGCGCACGATGTCGACAGCGGCCAGCTGGTCGTGATCGTCAGCGAAATGATGGCGCGGACCTACTGGCCCGGTGAGTCGAACGTCGTTGGCAAGCGCATCACGTTCAACAGCGGCATTCCGCGCGAGCGCCAACAGGTCGTTGGCGGCCCCGGCTCCCGCTTGATCGTCGGCGTGGTGGGCAACGTCAAGCACCTCGGACTCGACGAGGAAGAGGTGCCGATGTTCTACACGCCGCACACGCAGCAGCCGTCGTACCACACGATGAGATTGGTCGTCCGCGCTGACGCGGAGCCGGGAGCGCTGACGCGAATGGTGCGCGCAGAGCTGTCGCAGATGGATCCTGACGTGCCGCTGTCGCAGGTGACGACGCTGTCGCAGGCGCTCGAGACGACCGTCGCCGCGCCGCGGATGCGCGCGAACCTGCTCGGCCTGTTCGCGGCGCTGGCGATGATCCTCGCCGCCATCGGCGTTTACGGTGTCGTCGCCTACATGGTGGGTCAGCGCACGCAGGAGATCGGCGTCCGCCGCGCCCTCGGCGCAAAGGCCGCCGACGTGATGATGATGCTCCTCCGCGAGGCGATGCGCCCGGTCGCAATCGGCATCGCCGTCGGCATCGCCGGCGCCTACGCGATGACGAGACTGCTGGCGGCGATGCTGTTCGAGATCTCCGCCACCGATGTGACGACCTATGTTGTTGCCTGCTCGGTACTCGCCGTCGCGGCGCTCCTGGCGTCGATCGTCCCCGCTCGTCGAGCACTTGGCGTCGATCCGATTACGGCAGTTCGCGGCCAATAACACTATCCACGGATTTCGCGGATTTCACGGATGCGAGGCGAACCCGCGACGCCGGGCTTCGCCCGGCGCTTGCCGCGAGGCCGAGAGGACGTGATCAAGAGAGCTCGAGCGCCATTCAGATCGCTCTCTTGATCACGCCCTCTCGACCTCGCGACCGGCCCGAAGGGCCGGCGCGGGTCGCCGCGTCTTGTGAGCCGCGAACCCATCCGTGTAATCCGTGTAATCCGTGGATGATTATTTGACGGGCGCTGTCACTTTGCCGTCGATGTAGTCGCGCAGAGCTTCGAGCGTGCTGCGGAAGGCGAGGTCGTCCCAGGGAATCTCGTCGAGACCGAATTCGCGAATCTCGAGGCCCTCGTCATCAGTCGCCAGCTCGCCGGAGATCATCGTCGCGGCATAGACGACGATGACCGGTGAGCGTCCCGCGTAGGAATAGATGTTCACGAGATGATCGAGCCGCACGTCGAGGCCGGCCTCCTCGCGCGCTTCGCGGAGCGCGGCGAGCGTGATCTCCTCGCCGCGATCGACGTAGCCGCCGGGGAACACCCACTTGCCGTAGCCGGGCTCGATCGCGCGCTTCACCAGGACGATGCGCCCGGTATCGGCGACGCGGATGATCGTGCCGACGGCGATCTTCGGATCGAGATAGAAAATGAACCCGCAGGCGGCGTTGGTGCAGCAAAGCCGCTTCGGCTCGGTGATCTTGAGCACGCGCGGCTCGAGCGCGCTGCCGCACACGGGGCAGAACTTATACGGCGGCGTCTCGTCGTGGGAGTGCACGTTGGGCCAGTATAGAATTCTCTGATGTCGATTTTGAAGGTTGCTCGTATGGGCCACCCCGTCCTTCGCGCCAAGGCGCGAACCGTGGACAAGAGCGAGCTCAAGAACGCCGCCATCCAACAGTTCATCGACAGCATGATCGACACGATGTACGAGTATTCAGGCGTTGGGCTGGCGGCGCCGCAGGTGCACGAGGGGCTGCGCGTCTTCGTGGCGATGCTCGATCCGGACGGCCGCGGCGAGGGCGATGCGGTCACGTTCGTGAACCCCGAGATCACCGTCGTCGGCGATCAGACCGTCGAGGGCTGGGAAGGCTGTCTCAGCATTCCCGAAATGCGCGGCCGGGTGCCGCGCGCACAGCACATCAAGGTCACGGCCCTCGATCGCACCGGCAAGCGCTTCGAGCTCGAGCTCAAGGATTTCCCGGCGCGCGTCGTGCAGCACGAGACCGATCACCTCGACGGCGTCCTTTTCCTCGATCGCATGACGAGCTTCGAATCACTGACCTACCTCGAAGAGTACTCGCGGTATCACACACGCCGAGACGAGGACGAGGACGAGGAGGAAGATGAGTAGGACCGTCGTCGTCACCGGCGGCGGCCGCGGCATCGGCCGCGCCATCGCGCTCGCCTTCGCCGAGCCCGGCGCGCACATCGTCATCACCTCGCGAACCGAATCGCAGCTGCAGCAGACCGCCATCGATCTTAAGGCGAAGGGCGCCGAGGTCACGGCGATCGTGATGGACGTGTCGGATGAAGGCAGCGTCGCCTACGGCTTCGGCACGCTGCACGGCCGCGTCAAGGACGTCAACGTGCTGGTCAACAATGCAGGCGTTGGCGGCGGGGAAGTGGTGCAGGGCTCCGATGTGGCGCGATGGAAGAAGACGCTCGACACCAACTTGTTCGGCATGTACCTGGTCTCGCGCCAGGTGCTGCCGCTGATGGCCGACGGCGGGCGGATCGTCAACCTGTCGTCGGTGCTTGGCCGCTTCGGTGTGCCCGGCTACACCGCGTACTGCGCGACGAAGCACGGGGTGATCGGCTTCACGCGCGCGCTGTCGCTGGAGCTCGTGAAACGCAAGATCACGGTCAACGCGATCGCTCCCGGATGGGTCGAGACCGGCATGGCCGCGCTCGGCATGGAGCAGGGCGCGAAGTATGCGAAGGTCTCGTTCGATGAGTTCAAGGATCAGATGATCTCGGCGGTGCCGATCAAGCGGATCATCGATCCCACCGAGGTTGCCGCACTGGTGAAGTTCCTCTGCAGCGCTGACGCATCGGCGATCACCGGGCAGACCTACAACATCTGCGGCGGCCAGACGATGGCATAGGATGCCTAAGGTGATTGCTTGTAGCGTTCCAGAATAGCCGTGCTGATCTCGAACGCCATCCGCTGCGCGATGCCGCGCGTGTCATCCTTCGCGCCGCGGTAGTCGCCAACCCACATCTTCCGGTCCGTTTCTCCATTCACGATTCGGGCGACCACCAGGAGCTGGCCCTGCTCATCTTGATCGAGCGAGGCTTCCACGATGTAGCGGGCGTTGAGTGCGGCGCTGATCTCCTTGAGCGATCCGCGTTGACCGGCGAATTGCATGGCGCTCGTGTGTGATGCGACGCTGACGGTGCCCAGTCGCGCAAGCTCGGTGGTCACCGAGTCGGTCAGATGCGCGGCGAGCCGTTCGTGTTCCTCGCCCGCCACGTGCGTGGCGAACGCCAGTACTGCGACCGACGGCCGCAGGTCGGGTTTGGGCCGGCGATTCCATCCGCCGAGCCACACGACCATCGCGGCGATCGCGCAGAGCAATCCCACGGTGAGAGGAATCGTCAGCCGCGAACGGCGCGGATGCGGCGCGGCAACTTCCACGAGCAGCGGCGCAGCGGGAACGGCAGGGCGTTCGAAGACCGCCGAGTAACCGCCGCGCGGCAGGCTGATTCGAATCGGCGATGACGATCCTTCGCCGTTGTAGTACTCGTCCAGCTTGGTGCGCAGCCGCCCGGCTTCGACGCGCACGATCGAATCGAGCCGCGGATCGTATTTCTCGTCGCGCTCGAAGACCTCGATGCCGACCGCATATTCCTTGAGTTGATCCGTTTCGCCGGCGAGCGTTCTTTCGACGACGTAGCGCAGCAGTTTGCTGAGGCGGCCGGCGGTCGCAAAACCCTTTGAGGCAAGGATGCGATCGAGCTCGGCGCGAACGTCCGGCTCGGGGATCGTCGTCACCCGCACAGTATCCCGCTAAACCGGGCGCGGGCAGGCGTCTGTAACCGTTACAGCAACCGTAACTGACTTCAAACCAGCGGCTTAGCGCCTAACACTGGGCGCGTGGGTCTCGTCCTACGACCCAGGAGGCACTGCTCATGACCACGTTGATTCGCTCGCTCGTCACCATCGCCGCCGTCGTGTTGTTCGCCACTCCCGCGCTCGCGGGACCGCCGCTCATCTGTCATCCGTTCGAAGTCGAAAGCGGCAAACTGATCGCCTGGGGCACGGGCTCTGGATGGAACACGCCTGACCGTTCGTACGACATCAAGCGCCTCGTCGCCGACACCACGGCGGTGCTGACGGCGGATGCGCCGATCATCACGCGCATGGAGAACATGCGGCGCGCCACGATTTACGCGATGCGCGATCCGGTGATCGCGAACGAGCTGCTGAAGGCCGTGACCGCGCGCGCGCTCGCGACCACGACCGACAGCCGCGCCTGGTTCGACGCCGGCTACCTGATCGAGTCGTACAAGCAGGCCGTGCACCTGCGCGAGGATCGCCGCCCCGAGCTGCGCGCGTGGGCCGCGGTCGAGGAGACCATCAAGGTCGACGGCTATAACTGGGTGAAGAAGGCGATGGCGATGAGCGCGCCGAGCGCCGAAATGGAATTCGCCGCGTCGCTCATGTCGCAGGGCTCGGTGGCCTCGGCACACCGCGCCAAGGCGATCGCCAACGCGCCGAAGGGGTCGACGCTGGCGAAAAACCTCGCCTCGTCGGCGTTGTTGTTTTAAACAAGCCGGTACAAAACAAAGCGGGCGTGCATTGGCACGCCCGCCCTTTGTTATTCGTTACTTGTTATTTCTTCGTGCCAGTGCCATTCATCGTGAACTGGCCGCCGTTGATGTCGAACGTCACCTTGCACTTGTCGGTGCCATCCGGCGTCAGCGTGATCGCCGCGTCGAAGGGGTTGCCCTGGAAGTTGCCGGCAAACTTCAGGATCAGGTCGTCGCCCTTCTTGCTGACGTCCGTGACTTTCTGAACCTCGGGCTGCATCTGGTTCGAGAGCTCGGCAACGACCTTGCCGCCATCGTCCTTGAGCACCATGGTCTGCTCGAACGAACCCTGCGGTGAGTCCAGCATCAACGACCACGAACCCATGAATGCGCCGGCGTCCGATGGAGAAAGTTGCTGCGCGGCGCCCAGGCCGGCCGAAAGCGCGATCGCGAGCGCGACGGTTCCGAAAAGACGTGCCATCCTTGTTGTTCCTTTTTTCGCGACGGGAAATCCGGCGCGGCCTTGCATCTTACACTAGAGCCCAGCCATTAGAAACACCGGGTGAGAGCGTATAATTACGTGCACTCCATGCCGGCTCTCGCTCTCGCCACGGCTCCTCCGAAAATCACGCTTCGCTCGTCTCCCGCGGTGCCGTACGACGGCGCGATCGCGGCGGCGCGGACGTGTTATTCGCCGCGCGTCATCGAGCGCAGCGAAATCACCGACAAACAGCGCGATTCGATCGGGCCGCTGACCTTCGACGGCGGGCACCACACCGTTTTCCAGCACGCGCATTTCGAGTTCGGACTCGAAAACATTTCGCGCCAGCTCGTGTGGAGCGTGCTGCATTCGTATCCCTTCTACAATTCGGAGCAGTCGAGCCAGCGCTACGTCAAGTTGAACGAACCGCGCGCGTTCGTGCCGCCCATCACCGGCGAAGCGCTCGACGTCTACGAACACGCCGTGCTCGGCGCCTGGGACGCGTACTCGAAAATCTCCGCGCTCCTCAAAGACGATGCGTGGGCGATCCTGAAAGAGCTGCGCTACGTCCGCGCCACGAATTCTGCGGCGCGGCTCAAGACCGTCGAGCGCGAAGCGGAAAAGAAAGCGATCGAGACCGCGCGCTACGTGATTCCGATCGGCGCGTTCACGTCGATGGTCCACACGGTCTCGGGCATCGTCCTGCATCGCCTCAATCGCATGCTGAACGCGGGCGACGTGCCCTACGAAGCGGCGATGGTGATCGGCGCGATGGTCGACCTCGTGAAGGAAGTCGACCCGATGTTCTTCGAGAAGATCGGCTTCGAGACGTTCGAGCGCGACACGCTTCCGGAAATGGCGTTCCCGACGCCGCGATCATCGGGCGATGCATTCGCGGCGGAATTCGATCGCCGTCTCGGCGGCCGCGTCTCGCGGCTGCGCGACTGGTCGGCCGGCGCCGAGCGCGTCGTCGCCGATGCGCTGCGCGCCACGTTCGGGCTGACCACCGCGGAGATGTCCGACGAGGAAGCGATCGAGCGGGTCATGAATCCCGCGAAGAACAAGTACCGCGTCGACATGCTCGATGTCGCGTATCACTCGCCGATGATGCGCGCGCTCAACCACGCCAGCTACGTGTTCGAGAAGCGTCTGAGCCACACCGCGGATTCGCAGGATCAGCGGCATCGCATGGTGCCGGCGTCGCGCCCGCTGATGACGCTCGCCGACACGACCGCGCCCGACTACATCACGCCGCGCCTGATCAGGCAGAATCCCGCCGCGCAGGCGGTCTACGAGCAGGCGATGACCGATGCGTGGACGGCGAAGAACCGGCTGCTGGCGCTCGGCGTGCCGCTCGAGCACGCGCTCTACATCCTGCCGAACGCCAAGGCGTTGCGCCTGGTCGAGTCCGGATCCTTCATCGCGCTGCAGCACAAGTGGACGCTGCGGACGTGTTTCAACGCGCAGGAGGAAATCTACCTCGCGTCGATGGACGAAATCGGCCAGGTGAAGGAGATTCATCCGCTGCTCGGCCGCCATCTCGGCCCGCCCTGCGTGCTGCGCAACAAGATCGTGTCGCCGCGATGCACGGAAGGCACGCACTTCTGCGGCGTGCCGGTCTGGAATTCATTCCCCAACGCCGTACGTCGTCTATAGCGTGACGCCGATCCTTCCCTGGATCGCTCACATCTATACGGCGACGGGCGCCGTCCTTGCGCTGCTCGCCACCGGCATGGCGTTCGCCCACAACTTCCGCGCCGTCTTCCTCTATTTCGTCGTCGCCACTTTCGTCGATTCCACCGACGGCTTGCTGGCGCGCGCATTGAAAGTGAAGGAGCGCCTGCCGAATTTCGATGGCGCAAAGCTCGACGACATCGTCGATTACCTGATGTACGCGTTTATCCCGGCGCTGGTCGTGTGGCAGGCGGACCTGGTGCCGTCCGCTTTTCCGATCTGCGCAGCGATCGTGCTGTCGAGCGCGTACGGCTTCGCGCAGGCCGACGCTAAGATCGCATCGACCGATTACTTCTTCACCGGCTTCCCCTCGTACTGGAACATCGTCGTCGCCTATCTCTACCTGCTGCAGTGGTCGCAACGCACCAACGCGATCATCCTGGCGACGCTTGCGGTGCTCGTGTTCGTGCCGATTCGCTACGTCTATCCATCCCGGACGACAGCGCTCAAGTGGCCGACGCTGGTGCTGGGTACGATGTGGGCGATTCTTTTCACCTGGATCATCTGGCGGCTGCCGGCGCTTGATGGTCCCTGGACGCTGCTCTCGTTGATTTTCCCGGCCTACTATTTCGCGCTGTCGCTGTGGCTTCACGCCGGCGGGCCCGCCGGCAAGAAAACATGACGCCGCTCGTAATTATCTTCGTCACCGTCTTCATTGACCTGCTCGGCTTCGGCATCATCATTCCGCTGCTGCCGTTCTACGCCGAGTCGTTTCACGCGTCCGCGTTTGCGATCGGACTGCTCGGCACCAGCTTCTCGTTGATGCAGTTCATTTTTTCGCCGGTCTGGGGGCGCTGGTCGGACAAGGTCGGGCGAAAGCCGATCATCCTCGTCGGCCTGATGGGATCCTGCCTCTCGTATCTTGGCCTCGCGGTGTCGACGTCGCTGGCCATGCTGTTCGTCGCGCGCATCGTTGGCGGCATCGCCGGCGCGCACATTCCAACCGCGCAGGCCTACATCGCCGACGTTACGACGCCGGAGAATCGCGCCAAGGGCATGGGCATGGTTGGCGCGGCATTCGGCCTCGGCTTCATTTTCGGCCCTGCGATCGGCGGCGTGCTGACGCGCTTCGGTCCCTCGACACCGATGTGGTTTGCCTCGGTGCTCTGCCTGAGCAACTTCATTGCCGCCTGGTTCCTGCTGCCCGAATCGCGGACGGTCAACGCGTCGACGAGAAGCCTCGGCCGCATGGAAGCGTTCCGTCATGCGGCGAAGCAGCCCACCCTGTTGCTGTTGCTGTCGCTCTTCTTCCTGGTCACGCTGGCATTCTCCGGCTTCGAGGCGACTTTCGCGATCTTCAGCGAGGCGAGATTCGGTTTCACGGCGTCGACGATCGGGTTCGTGTTCGCGTTCATCGGCGTCGTGCTCGCGACGGTACAAGGCGTGCTCGTTGGCAAGGTCGTGAAAGTGATCAGCGAGCGGCGCTTGATTCCGCTCGCCATCTTCGCCATCGCGCTCGGCATCGGCCTGATTCCCTTTGTCTGGAACGTGCCGACGCTCCTCGGCGCGCTTGGCGTGCTCGCGATCGGCATGGGCTTCAACAATCCGTCGCTCACGTCGATGGTGTCGCGGCTGGCCGATCCAAACGATCAGGGCGGCATCCTTGGCCTGGCGGCGTCGCTCGGCAGCCTCGGGCGGGTGGTTGGTCCCGCACTCGGCGGGTATTTGTACGACGCCTACGGCATGACCACGCCGTACCTGACCGCGGCGGCGTTGATGCTCTTTGCGTTCTCGGTGTCCTTCGTCGGGCTGCGGCGCGCGGAATGAATCCGAAGTTCCTGCACGCCGCCAACCCGGGGCCGATGACCGGAGAAGGGAACTGGACCTACCTGATTGGCGATCGCCATCCGGTGCTGATCGACGCGGGCGTCGGCAATGCGTCCCACCTCGATGCGATCGCGGCTGCGGCGCCGCGTGGTCCCTCGCTCGTGCTCGTCACTCATGCGCACAGCGATCACGTGTCCGGCGCGCCGGCGATTCACGCGCGATGGCCCGCGGCCGAGTTCCAGAAATACCGTTGGCCATCAAGAACTGGAAACCGGGAACTGGGAACTGATTCCGGTGTCCGATGGATCTGGCTCGAGGACGGATCGATCGTCGAGACCGACGACGGACCGTTGTTGGTGCTCCACACGCCGGGACACTCTCCGGATCACGTGACGTTCTGGCACGCCGGCTCGCGCACGCTGTTTGTGGGCGACATGCTCGTCCAGGGCAGCACGGTGGTCATTCCGGCCTCACACGGCGGCAGCCTTGCCGCTTACCTGCGATCGCTCGAGCGCATGCTGCAGCTCAATCCGGCGCGCGCGTTACCGGCGCATGGTCCGGTCATCGACGATCCAGCCGCGCTGATTCACAAGTACATCGAGCATCGCGCCGATCGCGAAAAGCAGGTACTCGGTTCGCTGGCCGATGGCGTGTCCACCGTTGAGTCGATCACCGCCGCGATCTATCCGTCGCTCACCGACGCACTGGTGCCGATGGCGCGCGAGAGCGTGCTCGCCCACTTGCAGAAGCTCGAAGGCGAGGGCAAAGTCTCGCGCGACGGGGAGAGATGGATCATCGCCTGACTTGATTAATGTACATTGTCTGTGTACATTATACAAATGGCTGCCGCGCCACTTGTCTCCATCGACCTCGGCTCTCCCACGCCCGCCTACCGTCAGATCGCCAGCGACCTGCGGCGTCATCTCGTCGAAGAGCGGCTCAAGCCCGGCGACCTGTTGCCGCCGATTCGCCAGCTCGCGCTCGATCTCGGCGTCCACTTCAACACCGTGGCGATCGCGTACCGCATGCTCGCTGACGAGGGCTGGCTCGAGCTGAAGCGGCGGCGCGGCGCCGTGGTCATCGCCCGCGACGCGCCGCGAGCGATGGATCGCAATCGCGTCGACCAGTTGTTGCAGCAGCTCTCGCACACCGCCGCCGAATTGCGCAGCGCCGGCATGAGCGCGCGGCAGATCTCGGCGGCGCTGCAACGCATCGCGCAAGGAGCAAAACCATGACGTCCGAATCGTGGCCCCTGCTGTTCATCATCGCGTTTCACGGCCTGCTCTTTCACGCCATGCCGCGCTTCAGCCGTCCCGGCATCCTCTTCGCGGCGACGGTGCCAGAGGCGTTCGTGTCGGGGGCCGGCCGCACGCTCGTGTCGCGCTACCGAGCCATCGTCTGGAGTGGCGCCGCACTCGCGCTCGGGGTCGTGCTGCTGTTCCCGGCCGCGCTCGATCCCGAAGCCCAGGGGTTTCTCTACCTTGGTGCGGTCGCGGGCAACCTGATCGTCGGCATCTCCGCGTGGCTGTGGGCATACCGGCGAGCGCATGCGCATGCCGTTGCCCACTCCGAGATACGCGTGGCCTCACTCGTTCCTCGCGACACCTCGCTGCCGGGCGGCGCGCTCTTCGCCAGCGGACCCGTTTTCATGCTGCTGATCACCGCGGTGCTCGTGGCAACGCACCGGGACCAGATTCCGGAAGGCATGGGCATCACAGGACCACCGGCCCTGCTGGCGTTTGGCGTTTTCTACGTCGCGATGATGCTGGCGATGGCGGTGTCCATGTCGCGGCGGACGCGTCAGATCGCGGTGGAAGGCATGGCCGTGGCGGTCGAGCAGCGGTTTCGGCGCCTGAATGTGTTCGTGCTCGTGCTGGCCGCCTATGGTGTGGCGATGATGGTGTCGACGGCCATACTCGAATCGATTCCCGCTCTCGGTGTGAGGCTCGGCGAGAGAATCGCCTTCATCGTGCTGCCGCTGATGCTGTTCAACCTCGCGATTGCACTCTGGATGTTCCGGGTCGGCCAGGGCGGGCACCGAGCGATCGCTGCAAGCGCGCGGCCCGAGACATGGGGGGACGCCACGCCGGACGCCGCCTGGAAAGTTGGCGGCCTGTTCTATTTCAACCCGAGCGATCCGGCCATCTGGGTTGAGAAGCGAATCGGCGTTGGCTACACGCTCAACATCGGCAATCGGAGCGCGTGGTTGCTGATCGGCATAGCGCTCCTGCCGATGATCGCCGCGCCGTTGCTCTTTCTCCTGAAAGGAGGCTGATTCTAGCTCGAAGGATATACTTGTGGCCCCCACATGCAGCGCAGGATTGGCATCGCCGCCGCGGCGTTCCTGATTGGCTACGCCGCACTGTCGGTGGCGACGGGCCAGCGTCTCGCCGCGCTTGGCGATATCGCGCAACTGATACCGCCATTCGCGTTCGCCGCCGTCACGTTGTGGCTGGCGGAGAAGAGCCGCGGCCAGGTCCGCGTGTTCTGGAACATCAATGCCGCCCACGGAATCCTGTGGGGCTCAGGCCAGGCGCTCTGGACTTACATCAATCTGCTCGGCGACGGCGTGCCGGTGGTGTCGCCGACTGATCCGATATTTTTCATTTCGAGCATTCCATTCGCGGCGGCTCTGTACGGGCGGCCTGAGCGCGATCGCCCGCGCTGGCTCTTCGACATCGTCGTGCTCGACCTCATTCTGATCGCGCTGTTTGGCGCGTTCGTCTACACCTACTTCGTCGTCACGATCACCGTGACCGATGGCGCGATGGAGCTCTACGACGCGAACTTCCGGCAATTGCAGAACGCGAAGAACCTGCTGCTGGCGTTGTGGGCAATGTGGGTGTGGCGGACGGCGCGATCGGCGCCGTGGCGGCGCATGCTCGGCATCTACGCCGCGGGGCTCGCCGCGATCTTCGCCGGCGGCGTCATCAGCGATGCCGTCGATCCGGCCGGCACGCTGACGACCGGCAGCCTCTGGGACATGGTGTTCATGGCGCCGTACGCGGTGCTGCTCCTTTCGGCGGCCGCGGCCTACGACGCGAAGTTGTTCGAGCCCGAAGACGAGGCGCCGCCGCTCTCGACGCTGCCGATGGTGTCGTTGATTGCGATCGGCCTCCTGATCGCCATTCCGGTGATCGACGAAGTGGCGCGCCGGCTGCTCACTGTGTCTCCGGACATCGAGATGCTGCGCACGCGCGTGGCGCTCACGTGGATGATCCCGTTCGGCGTCGTCGTGGTCGCGCGCGAGTTCCTGTCGAGGCGCGCGCTGATTCGCGCCGGGCAGGATCTGGCCTCCACCAAGCAGCAGCTGGTGCAGCGCGAGAAGCTCGCGGCCGTCGGCCAGCTCGTCTCCGGCGTCGCGCACGAGTTGAACAATCCGCTGCAGGGCGTGCTCGGCTACGCGGAGCTGATGCTGGCGAGCAAGCCCGCCGCGCTCGAGAACGAGGAGCTGCGCGCGATTCGCGACAACGCCAACCGCGCCGCGGGCATTGTCCGCAACCTCCTGACCTTCGCCGGCAGCGGCACGTCCGCGCGCGGCTGGCAGCAGATCAACGTCGTGGTTCGCGACGCAATCGGCGCGCGGCAAGCGCGCCTGCAAACAGCCGCCATCGAGTTGAGACTCGACGCCGCCGATCGGTTGCCACTCGTCTACATCGATTCGGGCCGCCTCCAGGACGTGATCGTCAACCTGATCGAGAACGCGGAGGCGGCGATCGCGGCTCGGCGCGACGGCAAGTCGTTCAGCAACGCGATTCCGACGTCGGCTCCCGGCGAAATCAGGATCGCCACGCGCATGCAGGCCGATCCCGATCGGATCTTCGTCGATGTCGTCGATAACGGCAGCGGGTTGAAGCGGGAAGACCTGACGCGGATTTTCGATCCCTTCTTCACGACCCGCGAGACCGGGCAGGGGACCGGCCTGGGTCTCTCGGTGTGTTACGGCATCGTTCGCGAGCACGGCGGCCAGATCACCGCAAAGAATGGCGCCGTCGGCGGCGCCGTCTTCACGATCGAGCTGCCGGTCACGGCGGAATCGCTGATGGTCCAGTCCGCGGCCGCGGCCGGGATTGTGCCGGCGCCGGCCGAGCCGCGCGCGGCCGCATCCGCGCCGTCACGCGCCGCGGTGCCGCCGCGTGCCGCCGAAGCGCCGCCACGACGCAAGAAGGCACTGGTCGTGGACGATGAAGAGTCGAATGCGGCGCTGGTGCGTCGAGTGCTCGCCGGCGCCGGCTACGATGTCGAGAGCACGACGCTGTCGCGGCGCGCGCTCGTGATGATCGAGCGGACCGCCTACGACGCCGTCATTGCCGACGTGAAAATGCCCGAGCTCAGCGGCCAGGAGTTATACGGCCGCGCCTGCCAGATCCGTCCCGAAATGACGGGCCGGTTCATTTTCATCACCGGCGACATCGACGGCCAGGATACGCGTCAGTTTCTCGATGAGTCCCGCTGCAGTTACTTCATGAAGCCCTTCAACCTCGAGCGTTTGACCTCCGCGGTTGACATGCTGACGGGCGCTCGATCTCCGGATACGATGTCGTGAAGGCTGTTTGTGAATCCCGATCCCCGATCCCCAATCCCTGATCCCCGATATGGATAAAGTAGTCGACTTCATCAACGTGAACCGCGATCGCTACATCGACGAGATGAAGCGCTACCTCGCGATCCCCAGCATCAGCGCCCTGCCGGAGCACAAGGGCGACGTCCGCAAGTGCGCCGAGTGGACGCGCGACGAAATGACCCGCATCGGGCTCAAGAACTGCCGGCTCGAGGAAACGCCCGGGCATCCGGTGGTCTACGGCGAGTGGCTCGGCGCGCCCGGCGCGCCGACGATTCTGTTCTACGGCCACTACGACGTGCAGCCGGTGGATCCGCTGCACCTGTGGACCTCGCCGCCGTTCGAAGCCACGATTCGCGACGGCGAAATCTACGCGCGTGGCTCGGCCGACGACAAGGGCCAGGTGTTCATGCACTTCAAGGCCGTCGAAGCGCACTTGAAGCAGAACGGCAACCTGCCGGTGAACATGAAGTTCCTCATCGAAGGCGAAGAGGAAGTCGGCAGCGAGAACCTCGATAACTTCATCAAGGGCCACAAGGATCTGCTGAAGGCCGACGTGGTGGTGATCTCTGATTCGCCGATGTTCGATCGCGGCATTCCCTCGATCTGTTACGGCTTGCGCGGCCTGACCTACTTCCAGATCGATCTCCGCGGCAGCAAGTCGGATCTCCATTCCGGATCCTTCGGCGGCGCGGTTGCGAATCCCGCGATGGTGCTCGCGCAAGTGCTGACGCAGATGAAGGACAAGAGCGGCAAGATCAAGATCGACGGCTTCTACGACGACGTCGTGGAGCTCAGGCCCGAAGAGCGCGCCGAGTGGGAGAAGCTGCCGTTCAACGAGAAGAAATACAAGCAGGAGCTGGGCGCGCCGAAACTTTTCGGCGAGAGCGGCTTTACGACGCTCGAGCGCGTCTGGGCGAGGCCGACGTTCGAGGTGAATGGCCTGCTGTCTGGATTCACGGGTGAAGGCGCGAAGACCGTGCTGCCGGCCGTGGCGATGGCCAAGGTCAGCATGCGCCTGGTGCCGAACCAGGATCCGAAGAAGATCGGCGACCTGTTCGAAGAGTACCTGAAGAAGGTGACGCCGAAGACCGTGGAGCTCAAGATCACGCGCATGCACGGCGGCAAACCGTGGATGACGGCGTTCGATAATCCATACGTGCAGGCCGCCGGCCGCGCCATCGAACAGGGCTTCGGCCAGCGCCCGGTGTTCAATCGCGAAGGCGGATCGATTCCGGTGGTCTCGACCTTCCAGGAAGAGCTCGGCCTGCCATGCGTGCTGTTCGGCATCGGCCTGCCGGACGAAAACGCGCACGCTCCCGACGAGAAGCTCGATCTCGGCAACTTCCACGGCGGCGTAATCGCGTCCGCATATCTTTACCGTGAGATCGGGGCGCTCAAGAACTAGCCGTGAGCGCTTCGCTGACCGACCGCCGGGAGATGTGGAAGCACGTGCTTCTCTACGGTGTCGTCGGCGGCGTGCTGATCGCGATTCTCAAGCTGACTGAGTATCGCTACCTTATCGTTCAACACTCGCTCGAGATCTACGGCGGCATCGTGGCCGCGATCTTTGCCGCGGTCGGCATCTGGCTCGGGCGCAAGCTGACCCGCAACACCGAAACCGTGGTCGTGAAAGAGGTCCTGGTGCCGGCGCCATCGGAATTCGTGCGCGATCAGGGCAAGGTCGAGTCCCTCGGCATCACGCCTCGCGAGCTGGAAATCCTCGAGCTCATTGCGCAAGGCCTCAGCAACAAGGAGATCGCCGACCGCGTCTTCGTCAGCGAAAACACGGTGAAAACGCATTCGAGCCGCGTGTTCGACAAGCTCGGCGCGCGCCGCCGCACCCAGGCCGTGCAATTGGGCAAGGATCTCCGCCTCATTCCGTAAACTTTCGGGTGATTCTTCGCCACAAACGGGAAAATCATCCTTTCGCATGACGCGCCATCCCCGATCCGGGTGGTCGAATCGGACAGGTTCAACCACCAAGGAGCTTGCGATGAAAAAAGTTGTACTGACGTTCGGGCTGATCGGCGGCGGGATTCTGTCGGTGATGATGATGGTCGCCCTCGCGTTCAAGGAGCAAATCGGTTTCGACCGCGGCGTCTACGTGGGCTACACCACGATGGTGCTGGCCTTCCTGATGGTGTATTTCGGCGTCCAGTCCTATCGCGACAACGCTGCCGGCGGCAGCGTCACGTTCGGCCGGGCATTCGTGGTGGGCGGTCTGATCTCTCTCGTGATCATGGCGTGCTACGTCGCGATCTGGGAGGTCGTCTATTACAACTTCATGCCCGACTATCTTGCCGACTACACCGCGTACGCACTGGAGCAGGCCAGGCAATCCGGCAAGAGCGCGGCGGAGATCGCGGCGCAGGCGAAGGAGATGCAGGAATTCAGCGAGATGTACAAGAACCCGCTCGTCAACATCGCCTTCACGCTGCTCGAGCCGCTGCCGGTCGCCGTCGTGTTCACGCTCTTGACCGCGGGGATCATGAGCCGCAAGCGCTCGCCGCAAGGGAAGACTGCCGCCGCCGTCCTGTGACGGAGCGTCCGCCTTCGCCTATGGGCTACGGCGCGACAAATGCTAGGATGCGGGCCCGTATGGGCGATCCTGCAGCCGTGACTCGCCGGGAATTCCTGTCGGTAGGCGCCGTGGCAGTGGCCGGAGGTTTCAAGGTGTCTGCGCAGCCAATGTCTTCAGTGAAAGCGCTCGTCTTCGACACCTTCGGCACCGTCGTCGACTGGCGCTCATCGATCGCGAAGGAAATCGACGACCTCGCGAAACGAAAAGGCTTCACCGTCGACGGCGCGAAGTTCGCCGATGCGTGGCGCGGCGGCTACGGCCCGAGCATGAATCGCGTCCGCACCGGCGAGCTGCCGTGGACCGTGCTCGACGACCTGCATCGGATGATCCTCGACAAGATCCTCGTCGACTTCAACATCACTGGCCTCTCCGCCGCCGAGACCGACGCGCTCAATCGCGCGTGGCATCGCCTGAAGCCGTGGCCGGACGCCGTTGGCGGGCTCACGCGGCTGAAGAAGAAGTTCACGATCGCGCCGTTGTCGAATGGCAACATCGCCCTGATGACCGCGATGGCCAAGCATTCCGGATTGCCGTGGGACTGCATTCTCGGCGCCGAGCTGGTTCGTCATTACAAGCCCGATCGCGAGGTCTATCTGTCCGCGGCGGCGTTTCTCGATCTCGAGCCCGGCGAAGTGATGATGGTTGCGGCGCACCTCGGCGATCTGCGCGCCGCCAAGGCACTCGGGTTGAAGACAGCATTTGTGGTGCGGCCGCTCGAATACGGACCGAACGGCAAGCCCGATTTGAAAGCGGATGCATCGATCGCCGATCTGTCGGCGAAAGACTTCAACGATCTCGCTGCGCAAATGGGCGCCTGATTACTTCGCGCCTTCTTTCAGAAACGCCACCAGCGGCGGCAGCGTCTTCGCGGCATCTTCCATGTGCGGCACGTGGCCGAGTCCTGGAATCAGGTGCAGCTTGCCGTTGCCGTTTGGAATCTGATCGACGAGGTACTTCATTCGATCCTGAAAGTTCTTCGGCGTTCCGGCCAGCATGTCTTCCGCGCCGCCGAAGGCGAGCGTCGGCGCCTTGATGTTCGGCCAGTCGTAGACGACCGGATCGGCATAGTTCACGTTGTTGATCAGCGTCTGCACCATCGCCAGCCGCGGCCAGTCCGCGCCGAGCGTCCACGAGTAGCGGATCTTCGCGTAGTTTTCGAAGTCCGCGTTCCACGCCGCCGGATTGTGCGCGACGTAGCGCATCAGGCTCGCGCGAATGCCCTGGTAGTTTGCATTGAGCGCGTTCTTGTACTGCTCGTCGATGCTGCCCGCGGCCCGTCCGAAGCGGCCATCTGTGAGGCCGATCGGGTTGTAGATGACCAGCCGCTCGGTGACGTCGGGGTACTGCGTCGCAAAGCGCGCCGCGAGCATGCCGCCCATCGAGTGACCGACGATCATCGCCTTGTCGATCTTCAGGCTCTGCAGGATCGCGCGCGAGTTGCGCGCCATGTCGTTGAAGCTGTAGGGAATGATCGGCTTCGACGATCGGCCGTAGCCGATCTGATCCGGCACGATCACGCGGAAGCCTTCCTTGCGCAGTGCATCGATGATGTTGCCGAAGTAGAAGCCGGCGAAGTTGTTGCCGTGGAAGATCATCACGGTGTGGCCGTTCGGCGTTCCCTGCGGCGCCACATCCATGTACGACATCCGCACGTCCTGGCCATACAGCGTGAGCGGCAGGTACGACGAGGGAAACGGATACGGACACTCCTCGCAGGTGATGCTGCCGGGTTTGACGTCCGTGGGTGCCGGCACCGCCGGTCGTTGCGTTTGAGCGGTTGCCGTCGTCGTGGCGAGCATCAGCGCGACGATCATCAAGGGCACAGCGTTGATCATGGTGAGAGATTCTATTCAACCGGCAAAGAGCTCGTCGAGAAATGTTTGGAGCGCGCCGACGTGCTCGCTCCGCGCTCTTCTCGCGATGGAGTGCCGGCGGCGGCCTCCGCGGCTGGCGACAACGCCGCCGCGTTGCCGCCAACCTCTCGGAACACGGGAAACCGCATCTTCGTTTGCCGGATTGCGCGCCTGCGCTGAGAACGCGTGATTCCGATGTTCTGCGGAGTCTGCGCGGAATCACGCGTGCAATCCGTCGCACTCCGATGCGGTTTCGACCGATTATTGGTCCGTGTTCCTCAAGTCGGCCGCCGCCGGCACTCCCTCGCGATGCGCGTCGCGCACCGCGCCGGCGCGAACGCGGCGAGGTGTCTCTCGTGGCGAGCATTCGACCGAGCCGACTCGGATTTCTTGCCGACAAATCGAACGGAGGCCAGAGGGGCGACCCGGAGGGCGGTGGGCGGATGGGCCCGCCGAGTGAGATTTGACCGGCGAGCGGAGAGCGAGCCACGAGAGATACCTCGTCGCGATCCCTCGCGCCGGCGTCGGCGTTCCGCGCTCTCTTCGCGAGCGAGTGCCGGTGCGCTGGTTAGTTCAGCTGCGCGACCCGGCGGCGGAGCGTCTTGACGTGCTCCCAGACCTGCTCGGTCTCTTTCTTCTGATCGTCGTCTTGATCGGATAAGCGCGCGACTTTCAGGTACTCCTCGAGATCGCGCAGCGCGTGCGAGAAATCGTTCATGTGATAGGCGAGCAGTCCGCGATCGCGTAGATCCGCGAGCGACGAGGGCTGCAGCGCGAGCAGCGCGTCGGTGGTGGCGCGCGCCTGCGGGAACGAATGCATCTTCACGTAGAGCTTTTTCAGGTTGAGCAGCATTCGCACCAGGATCTGCCGCCGCGTCGCCCGCGCCAGCAGCGCCGGCTCGAAGGCCGCATCGCTCATGTGCGGCTGCAGCAGCTTGCGGCATTCCGCTTCGTTCAGGATCGCGCCGCCGTGGAACGGATCGACGATCAGCCCTTCGGAGGGATCGTCCGTGTGCAGATCCTGCAAGCAGCGAACGAGAAAGTGACCGGGAAAGTTCACGCCCTCGGCGCGCACGCCGGCGCGGCGCGCCACCTCGATGTAGACGAGCGCCATCGTGATCGGAATGCCTTTCTTCCGATCCATCACCTCGTTGAGGCAGCTGTTGCGCGGGTCGTCGAACTGTTCGCGGTTGCCGGCGAAACCGAGCTCGCCGAACAGATAGCGGTTGACCGCGTCGATGCGCGCGCCGAGCGGCGCCTCGTGGCCCGGATCCTTCGCGACGAAGTGAAACGCCGCATCGCCCATTTGATCGAGGCGATCGAGATACGGCGACGGATCCAGCCGCGGATACTCGATGCGTGCGACCAGGAACGCCGGCGCGGCCAGATCCGGTCCCGGGCGATCGGCGGCGTCGGCGATCTGTTCGGCGAGCGGCTTGGCCACGATGATCTCAGTCAGCGCAGAGCGCATCCAGCGCGTCGAGGGTGAGAGCGTGAAGCCCGGGCACGACCAGCTCGGCGTCGGCGCGCAGCTCGGCTTCGGAATACGTGTTCGCCACGGCGACGCAGCGGAGATCGGCGCCGCGGGCCGACATCAGGCCCCACCGCGAATCCTCGATCGCCACCGACCGCCAGGTAATCAGATCGCGCCCGCTGTGCGCGCGCAGTCGATCGAACGCCGCCTGGTATGGCTCCGGATGCGGCTTGCTGTGCTCGGTCTGATCGGCGCCGACGATCACGGGGAAGAGCTTGAGCAGTCCGGCGCGATCGAGCACGTCTTCGATTTCGTGCGTCAGCGCGCCCGAGGCAATCGCGATCGGCACCGATGCAGCGACAGCGGATCGAATGAAATCAGCGGCGCCGGGAAACAGCATCTCGCCGGCCGCGGCCAGCGATTCGTACCTCTGCCCCTTGCGCGCGATCAGCTCCGACACGCGATGCTCGTCCATGGCGACGCCCTGGTCCCGGCCGATCGCCTTGAACACTCCCACATCGTCGTATCCGAGGTAGCGATTGAAGTAGTCCTCGTTCGACATCGTGATGCCTTCGGGCGCGAGGATCTCCTGGTAGGAGCGCAAGTGCAGGCGCTCGCTGTCGGCGATCACGCCGTCGAAGTCGAACACGATGGCCTGAAGCGCCTTCATGGGATGCTGCTGTCCGCCTTCTGCATCTTTTCTCCCGCGCGAATCGGCACCTGCAGCCGGTTCTCCTTCGGCGGGAACGGGCAGTCGTACTCGGAGCTGTAATAACAGTACGGGTTGTAGGCGACGTTGAAATCAACGACGTAAATGCCGGTCGGCGTCGGATCGAGTTCCATGTAGCGGCCGGCCTGATAGGTTTCTGTTCCGCTGGTGAGGTCCGTGAACGGCACAAAGAGGCGCCTGACCTCCCGCGATTCGAGGTCGTGAAACGCCGTCAGCCGCAGCGACTGGCCCTTGAGCGAGAACTTCAACGTGCCGATGCGCTCGATGTCGCGAATCTTTCCCATCGACGTCGGCACCTGGATGCGGGTGCGGTCCGCTGCGGGCTCGAGCGACGCCGGAACGGCGTAGCTTTCGTCAATCGGAAAGTAGGCGAGCGGGAGCAGCGACGCTTTCTTGTCCGCGGGTACGGGGGAATCCGGATCGCTCTTGAAGCTTTCGTCCTTGGCGGCCCTGATCGCGGCGATTTTCGCGGGGTAGTCTTCTTCCTTGGGCCCGCACGCGGGCAACGTCGCCGCAACGAGCAAACTGGCAATTACGGCTCTCCGCACATTGCCAGTTTGCCACAGCCCAACGCGATTCTACCGATCGTCGTTCCGAATCACGCCCGCGCCTTGTGAGTCGGCGAGCGTCGCGCCGTCGGCGCCCGACAGATTGACTTTGAACGTCTCGTCGGATTCCCGCTTCTTATCGCCCTTGATCTGCACCGTGATCGTCTTCGTCGTCTCGCCGGGGTTGAACTTCAGCGTGCCCGACGCGAAGTTGTAGTCGTCGCCCGCGACCGCGGAACCGTTCGCGGTCATGAAATTCACCAGCACGGTGCCGGTCGTGGCCTCCGACAGGCTCACGGTGAAAGTGGCGGCCGTCGTCGTACCGTTATTGCCTTCAAGCACGCTGACGTCGTTGATGCTCAACTGCGGCGGCACCGGCGGTGGCGCGACACCGCCCGGCGTCAGCAGGTAGGCGTGATAGCGGCCCTGCGCATCCATCGCCACGCCGGTGATCTGGCCGGCGTTGTTGATCGCGTTCGCATACGCGAGGTGCAGGCCGCTGCCCGTGGGTTTCACCGAATTCAGATTCGTGACGACGCCGTTCTTGTAGATCCACGCGTGCCAGGGTGTGACGGCGCCGCCCGCCCGCATCGTGCCGACGACGTCGCCGGCATCGTTGATGTCGCCGCCGAACGATTCGGTGCCCGGCACCGGGATCGCCCTCATCGCGCCGTTCTCGTAGATGAACGGCCTATAGAACTGTTCGTAGGTGTCCAGATCCGTCCGGCCGCTCGACCCCACGATCACGCCCAGGCTGTTAATCGCGCTGGCGCCGCTGTCTTCGTCGCCCGGCAGCAGGCCCAGGTCGGTCATGACGCCGTTCTGCCACAGGAACGCATGGCTCATGACGCCCGTGTTCGACGAACCGACGATCTGCCCGGCGTTGTTGATGTCCAGCGGAAAGCTGCCGAAGCCGCCGCCGAGATCGCCAAGCCGCGTCCGCACACCGTTCTCCCACAGGTAACCATCTCCGTAGCTGATCTGAATGATCGCCTGGCCGCTGTCGTTGATCGCCCGTCCGGACGAGCCCTGGCCGGCGGCGAGGTCCGGCGTCATATTGATCACCGCACCGTCGCGCCACAGCGCCGCCACGCTCGCGCCTCCCGGGACCAGGTTGGAGTAGCCGACAACATGTCCGAAGCCATTGATGCCCAGGCCAACGCCGGCGCTGCCGCCCAAGGTGCCGAGGTCCGTCATGTTGCCGTTGTCCCACCGGAACGCGCGGGTCCAGTTCGATGCGTTGGTGGCATAGCCCGTAATCTGACCGGCTTCGTTCATGTCGTTGGCTTGAGCGCTGAGGCCGCCAAGCGTGCCCAGATCGATCAGCGTGTATGGACCGGGCCCGCTTTGCGCTTGAGGTTGGGGCGCGGATATCGCGGAGGTCAGGAGCAGCGCGAGCGTTGCAAGGAACCGTGCAGGGCGTGTACGCGTCATGTCAGTCCTCTCGAAACAGAAGTTGACCGTCGCGGCGCGCCGGTGCGGATCGCAAGCGGCGTGCCCGCACACGCGAGCGGGGATCACGCGGAAATTCGTGAAGGAGGAGGCGGCAGGAGTTACACGCGTCGAACGGGCTTACCGGGCGCGTAAGGGACGAATTACTTCACACTTTATTCCGCTCGCAGCGCATGCATTGGATCGACGCGCGCGGCCTTTCGCGCGGGCAGGTAGGTGGCAACAAGTGCGACCACGAATAATGCCACCGCGGCGCCGGCGAACGCCGGCAGATCCGTGGCGGCCACGCCGTAGAGGAATGACGACAACAGTCGCGTTGCCCAGTAGGCGCCGACGATGCCGACGATGATGCCGGCGAGTGCCAGCCGCGCTCCTTCGAAAAGCACCATCCTGATCACATCGGATCGCTGCGCGCCAATCGCGATGCGCACGCCGATCTCGGACGTGCGTTGTGACGTCGCGTATGCGATCACGCCGTAGAGGCCGATGATCGCCAGGCAGAGCGCGATCAATGCGATCGAGCTAAGCAGAATAGTCCGGAATCGCGGCTGAGCGGTCGCGTCGGCGATCCACTCATGCAACGTCCACAATCGTGGCACGCCGATCCCCGGGTCGTACGACGAGATCATCGCGCGGATGTCGGCGGCGATCTGGCTTGGATCGCCGGTCGTCCGCGCGAACAGCACGGACATCATCATCGGCTGCTGCGCGTACGGCGCATATAAGACGCTTTCTGGGCCAGCGGCGATTCCCGTGTACTTCACGTTGTCGACCACGCCAACGATGGTGACCTGCTTGCCCAGCAACGGCAGCGTGCGGCCGAGAGGATCGTCCGTGCCGAAAAACCGGCGGGCGGCCTCACGGCTGACGATGACCACCGGCGCTGCGAGCGCATCATCGCGATCGTCGAAGCGGCGGCCGGCGACGAGGCGAATCTGCAGTGCCGTGAAGTACCCGGGACTCGCCGGGACCATCGTGACCATGTGGGAATCAGTGGACTTGCCGTTTGACAGAATGAAGCTGACCCGCATCTGCTCGAGTGACGGCGGCACACCGCTGCCGATGCCGACGGCGGTCACCGTTGGCAGCGATGCCAACCGCGCCTGCAGATCACTGGCAATCTGCCGCCGCCGAGCGTCATCGATGGCGCGGCCTGGTCGCGGCGCCATGTCGAGGTTCGCGGCGATGACGTTCTCGCTGTTGACGCCGAGATCGGTATTGACGAGCGCCGCCAGACTTCGCGCCAGTAGCGCTGCGCCCACGATCAAGACGATGGACGTGGCAATCTCGGCGACGACCAGCGCGGCGCGCAGCCCTCGCACCATGCCTGGCGCGGCGATGCCGCGACTACCGGCGCGGAGCGCCAATGCGGCGTCGGTCCGGCTCGCGAGGACCGCGGGTGACAACGCCGCCAGCAGCGCCGACACGATTGCGACCGTGCTCGCGAAGATCATCACCGGAAGATCGACCGCGACCGCATCAAGACGCGTGACCTGAGGCGGTTGCAGGTACTGCAGCAGCGCG
>Ga0111538_10001267_pt1 | contig 35433 bp, 38 predicted proteins | sample SoiMethybrSBSTD1_FD_79669 | JGI IMG/M metagenome (GOLD analysis project Ga0111538, IMG submission 79669) | Bulk soil microbial communities from a Populus tree surrounding site in Tennessee, USA - Soil MetaG P. TD hybrid SBSTD1 (version 2)... | ecosystem: Environmental > Terrestrial > Soil >...
ATGCCCCACGGTTTGCGCGAGGACCCGAAGATCTTCATCGCCATCAGCGAGGACGGCACGGTCAGCGTCGTGTGTCATCGCTCCGAGATGGGGCAGGGCGTACGCACCAGCATGCCCATGGTGGTGGCAGACGAGCTCGAGGCCGATTGGGCGCATGTGAAGGTCGCTCAGGCCCCCGGCGATGAGCCGCGCTACGGCAACCAGGATACCGACGGCTCCCGCAGCATGCGCCATCACTTCATGACGTTCCGGCGGATGGGCGCCGCGGCGCGGCAGATGCTCGAGGAAGCAGCCGCCAAGCAATGGGGCGTGCCGGTCGCGGAGGTCGAGGCCGTCAACCACGAGATCGTGCACAAGGCCTCCGACCGCCGCCTTGGCTATGGCGCGCTCGCGAAGGCTGCCGCCGCGCTGCCGGTGCCGGCGCGAGAGGACATCAAGCTCAAGGACCCCGCCAAGTTCCGCTATATCGGCAAGGGCGAGACCCCTCTCATCGACGGCTTCGACATCACCACGGGCAAGGCGCAGTACGGCATCGACACGCGGCTCGACGGCATGGTCTATGCCGTCGTTGCCCGCCCGCCGGTGTTCGGCGGCAAGGTCAAGTCCGTCGACGATGCCGAGGCACTCAAGGTCCCTGGCGTGCTCAAGACCATCGCCATCGATCCGACGCCGGCGCCGGCGGTGTTCCAGCCGCTCGGCGGCATCGCCGTGGTCGCGACCAACACCTGGGCCGCGATCAAGGGACGCGAGGCGCTGAAGATCGAATGGGATGACGGGCCGCATGCGTCGTACTCGTCCGACACCTACAAGGCGACGCTGGAGGATGCGGTGCGCAAGCCCGGTGGCGCGGTCGTGCGGAACGACGGCGATGCCGACAAGGCGCTCGCCGGCGCTACGAAGCGCGTCGAGGCGGAATATTACATTCCGCACCTGGCGCACGCGACCATGGAGCCGCCGGCTGCGGTCGCGCGGATCGTGGATGGCAAGTGCGAAGCCTGGGCCTGTGTCCAGTCGCCGCAAGCCACCCGCGATCACCTGTCGAAACGCCTGGGCATTCCGACCGAGAACGTGACCGTCAATGTCACGCTCCTGGGCGGCGGCTTCGGCCGCAAGTCCAAGCCCGACTATGCCGTCGAGGCCGGGCTGATCTCGAAAGCCATGGACGGCAAGCCTGTCAAAGTGACCTGGACCCGCGAGGACGACATCACCAACGACTACTTCCACGCGGTGTCGATGGAGCGGGTGGAGGCCGGGCTCGATGACGCAGGCAAGCCCGTCGCCTGGCTGCATCGCAGCGCGGCACCCACCATCATCTCGATCTTCGCTCCCGACCCGAAGCAGGAGGCGGATTTCGAATTGGGCATGGGTCTGGTCGACATGCCGTTCGACATCGCCAATGTGCGCATCGAGAATCCGGCGGCCGAGGCGCATACCCGCATCGGCTGGTTCCGCTCGGTCTACAACATCCCGCACGCCTTCGCGGTGCAGTCCTTCGCAGCCGAGCTGGCGGCGGCGGCCGGCCGCGACCAGAAGGACTATCTGCTCGAGCTGATCGGCGAGCCGCGGCAGGTCGATCTCCGCAAGCTCTCGGTCAAATGGAACTATGGCGAGGATCCCGGGGTCTATCTGCTGGACACCAAGCGCCTGCGCGGCGTGATCGAGACGGTGGCCGAAGCGTCGAAATGGGGTCGCACCATGCCCAAGGGCAGCGGCCTCGGCATCGCCGCCCATCGCAGCTTCGTGAGCTATACCGCGGCAGTGGTCGAGGTCCAGGTGGGCGACAAGGGCGAACTCACGATTCCGCGGGTCGACATCGCCATCGATTGCGGCCCGCAGATCAATCCCGATCGCATCCGCTCGCAGATGGAAGGCGCGGTCGTGATGGGCATCAGCCTCGCCACGCTCGGCGAGATCACCTTCAAGAACGGCCGGACCGAGCAGACCAACTTCGACACGTTCGAAGTGACCCGCATCGATGCCGCGCCGAAGGATATCCACGTCCACCTGGTGCCGGCCGGCGACTACGACCAGCCCTTGGGCGGCGTGGGCGAGCCCGGCGTGCCGCCGATCGCACCTGCGCTCACCAACGCCATCTTCGCGGCCGTCGGAAAGCGCATCCGCAACCTGCCGATCCGCGATCAATTGTCGGCGTAGCTTGTGTCGTCAGTCTCCCTGTCCCGTCGCTCACGGGCAGGGAGACTGCATCGACGTGCGGCATATTGGCGCTGATTCCATTACAGCCGTAGCGCGAACGCGATAGGAGCCATCGGGGCGGCCATATAGAAAATATGGCGATGAAACTCGGTGACCTCAGCCTGGCGCAGGGTGATGGCCGACCGCCGTCGATCGCGGCCGACGGCAGCGCGCCCGGAGAAAGTGGCATCTCCCTTTTCAGCATGCGGTTTCAGGACGGCGCGCATCTGAGCGGGACAATGCGGCAGCACCTGGTCTGCTTTCAGACCTCGCGCCAGGTGCGGTTCGACTGCCGCATCGCCGATCGATCGCTGTGCCACGAGCCGACGGCAGGATCGGTGGCCATTTGTCCCGCCGGCGCCGATTGTTCAGCCGATGCGGCCGACAGCGTGGATATCATTGCTGTCACCATCGATCCCAACCGGTTCGCGCTCACCGCCGCAGAAGACTTGGCCCTTGATGCGCGGCTTGTGGAGCGCTTCTCGGGTCGTGACCAGGCACTGCTCGAGCTCGCCCACGTCCTCGCGACGGAGGGCGCAGACGGCTATCCCAATGGGCCGCTGTTCTGGAACGATGTTGCGAGCGCCTTTCTCGCCAACCTGGTTGCACGCCATGCGTCGATGCCTGAAGGCAAAGCACGCGGCATGCTGGGCAAGGATGTGCTCGAGCGGATCAGGAACTACGTCACCGTCCATCTGGACAAGCCGATCGAGGTCAAGGCACTGGCGGCGATCGCCGGGCGCAGCGCGTTCCACTTTTCCCGGCTGTTTGCCCGCTCCGTGGGTATGACGCCGCATCGCTATGTCGTGCATCTCCGGCTGCAGCGTGCGATCGAGCTGATCCGCATGGGCGAGGCAAGCTTGGCTGAAGCGGCGGCTCGCACGGGTTTCGCCGACCAGAGCCATTTGTCGCGCTGGGTCCGACGCGTCTACGGCGTGTCGCTCAGCCAACTGGCGGCGTGAGCAAAACAGCAGGAATCTTCACGACCGATTGCTCCTCTCTCCCTAGGTCTTCGGCACGGCGCGCGAACGCTCGAGGGCGTGCCCCAGACCTGGAGGAACGGAGACAATGAGCGATCTGATCGAAAGCAGACTTGAATGGCTTGGCGCGGAATTACCCAGCCGCCTGTCGCGGCCGGGCGATCCGCGCTACGCCGCCGCGACGGCGATCTGGGCGAAGCCCGTCGGCCCGATGCCGCGCGCCGTCGTCCATTGCGCAACAACCGAAGACGTCCAGTGGGGAATCCGCGTCGCGCGGGACTGCGATCTTGCCCTGTCGGTGCGCAGCGGCGGCCATGACTGGGCGGGGCGCGCGCTGTGCGACGGCATCGTCCTCGACCTCACCGGCATGAAGGAGGTGATCGTCGATATCGGCAGCGGCACCGCGGAGATCGCGGGCGGCGCCCTCGCCTCGGAGGTTGCCGCAGTGGCGGATTCGCTCGGTGGCGCCGTGGCGGCCGGTGCCTGCAGCATGGTCGGTCTGGCGGGATTGACCATGGGCGGCGGTTACGGCGCGCTGATCGGACGATACGGACTTGCGCTGGACAATCTTCTCGGCGCGGAGGTCGTGCTGGCGGACGGGCGCATCGTGATCGCCGATGCAGAGAACGAGCCGGAGCTGTATTGGGCCCTGCGCGGCGGCGGCGGAAATTTCGGCGTGGTGACCGGCATGCGGCACCGCGTGCATGACCTGCCCAGCGTCCATGCCGGCACGCTGATCTATCCGCTGGCGAAGGACGTGCTCGCGCGATGTGTCGCGCTGGCTGAATCCGCGCCTGACGAGCTGACGGTGCAGATCGCGCTTGCCTTCGGTCCCGACGGGGCGCCTGCGGTCATGATCCTGCCGACCTGGTGCGGCCGGCCGGAAGAGGGAGAGTGTCTCACCGCGCCGTTCTCGCAACTCGGAACGGTGTTCGTCAACACCATGACCAGGATGTCCTATGGCGCCGCACTGGCCCTGGTCGACCCGTTCATCGTCAATGGGCGGCGCACCTTCATGGAGACGTGCTGGCTGCCTGCGCTCGACGATGCCGCCATCGATATCTTCATCCAGGCGATGAAGAGTGCCGTCTCTCCCGGCTGCTGCATGTTCACGCACGAATTCAGGGGCGCTGCCGCGCGCGTGGCGCCAGGGGCAACGGCATTCGGCCTGCGCCGCGACCACGTGCTGATCGAGATCATCGCCGCCTGCATCGGTCCGGCGGACGCAGGCGAGGAGCAGCGGCATCGCCAATGGGCCAGATCCACGCTACGCGCATTCGATGCCCTGGCTCTGCCGGGCGGATACCCGAACCTGCTCGGCGCGGACGATGCCGACCGCGCGGCAAAGAGCTATGGCGATAACGCAGGGCGGCTCCTCGCGGCCAAGAAGCAGTACGACCCCGACAACGTGTTCCGGTCTGCGATTCCGCTGCCTGCCCGCTGTAAGACCCTCAGGCTTCGCTAGCCTTGCGCGCTTGCGGCTGCTCGAAAACTACAATTGCAACGCGATTACCGTCGCCGCCGAACCGCGCGGAGCCCATATCCGATCTGTGGAACCGGTGGATCAGTATCTCTGCTCGCCACATCAGCAATCGATACACAGCAATGAGGAATTACGATGGATGAAAGACTCTCACCCTTGCGGGCGGTCGTCGTCAGGCCCGAAGAGGCAGTCCCAATCAAGCCTTTCGGTCTCGACATGAAGGTGCTTCTGAGCACGGAGGCGACGGGCGGCGCCGTCTCGGTCGTTCTGGCTTCGCACAAGCCCGGCGAGGGCCCGCCCGATCATGTCCATTTCAACCAGGATGAGATGTTCTTCATCATAGGCGGCACCTATGAGATGACGGTGGATGGCGAGACCACCACGATCGGGGCGGGCAGTATCGTCTTCATCCCGCGCAACGCCGTGCACCGCTTCCGGAATGTCGGCGACGTCACGGGCTACATGCTCGACTGGAGTGTTCCGGGCGGACAGGATCACTATTTCAAGGCGGTCTCCGAACTCGCCGCCAGCGGCCGTTTCACCGGCGACAAGGTGATGGAGATCAGCAGGCGGTTCGATACCAGCTTCCCCGCAGCATACTGAGCTGCCGCGCGGAATCGGACGCGGCAGGCCCTGGTCAAGGGCAAGCCGGTGCGTTATCAGATGTCAGCCCGAAGCCGGGAGGCCGCGTGATGTGCGCTGCCGCCTGATGCCGTGGGGGGAGCGGAAATGACGCCTGTGATCGGCCAGGTTTCGGAACTCTGGCGCTATCCCGTGCAGAGCCTGCAGGGCGAATCTTTGCCGGCGCTGGATTTCGCTGCGGCGGGCGTGCTCGGCGATCGCGGCTATTGCGTGGTCGACGACACCGGCGAAGGCGGTACTGCCGCGCGCCCACAATGGAAAAAGCTGATCGGCTGGCGCGCCCGCTATCTGGCCGAGCCCAAGGCCGGCGCCGATCTGCCCAAGGTCGAGATCGCGTTCAATGACGGCACGCAGATGATCTCCGACGATGCGCGCCTCGGCGATGCGATCTCCGAACGCCTCGGCCGCCGCGCGCGCCTCGCACAGACGCTGGCACCCGACGTCAAGCGACCCTATGCGGCCTCGCCCTGCCACTTGCTGACCAGCGCCACGCTGAAAGCCCTGAGCGCGGCCTATCCAAGCGGCCGCTTCGTGCCGCAGCGCTTCCGCCCCAACGTCGTGCTCGATTGCGGCGACGCGGTCGGCTTCATCGAAACCGGCTGGATGGAGCAATCCCTGTCCGTCGGCCCGGTCGCGATGAAGGTCGTGGAGCATTGCCTGCGCTGTGCCTTGACGACCCGTCCGCAGGCCGACCTCCCGAAGGACCCCGGCATCCTTCACATCGCCCAGCAGCACAACGAGAACCGCGTCGGCATCTATGCGGAGATCGCCCAGGCCGGCCGCGTCGCGATCGGAGATCGAGCGACACTCGAACGCTAACGCCAAATACCTGCCGAGTAGTTGATCGGCCCCACGTCCGCTGGAAGAGTGGCCCTGCAACATGCTTGCCGGGGCACTGATGGCGCAGCAGGGCGAGACGGCGGATCGGATCGTGCGAGCGCGAGAAGCGTTGCCTTCTCCTGCTCTCGGGACCATCGCGGTGGCCGTATGGCTCCGCCGCCGGTGGCAATCGTGCCGGGCGCTCGTCTTTCGCGGGCGCGATTGGCTCCTGGCATGGCACCAGAGCGCCGCGGAGCAGCGCTACCTCGCCGACCTCAGCGACCGTGACCTGAGAGACATCGGCCTCTCTCGCGACGAGGTGGTGCGGGAGTCGACGCAATCGTTCTGGCGTCGATGAGTTGGGCGGAGGGGGAGTCGCCTATGGCCGAAGGCATTCTGCTGGGACCGCTGGTACTGTTCGCTTCGGTCATGTCGCTGACCCCCGGGCCGAATGTCGTCATGGTGACGGCTTCGGCTGCGAATTTCGGGTTTCGCCGCGTCGTTCCGCACATGCTCGGCATCACGCTTGGCTTCGGGCTGCTGGTCATGGCGGTAGGACTGGGTCTGGCTGGGCTGTTCCAGGCCGAGCCGCGCCTGCATCTGGTGCTGAAATACGCCGGCGGCGCCTATCTGCTCTATCTCGCGTGGCGCATCGCCCACGCCCAGGGGACCGGCAGCGCCAGAGCGCAAGCGAAGCCGATCGGCTTCTTCGAAGCGGTGCTGTTCCAGTGCGTCAATCCGAAGGGCTGGGTGTTCGCGGTCGGCACGGTTGCGGCTTACACCACCGTCAGCGGCAATCCCTGGCGGGAGACATCGGTGATCGCCGCGGTGAACGCGGCGACCTGCCTGATCTCGGTGATGCTGTGGGCGGGGTTCGGCACGATCATCGGACGCTATCTCCGCGGCCCGCGCGTCCGCATCCTCTTCAACTGGTCGATGGCCGGGTTGCTTGTGCTGTCCCTCGTGCCGGTTTTCTGGTGACTCGCTGCGCAGCGTCCGGGGCCTTGACCCAGCTTCGCAGCAGTTTCGCGGTTGTCTCATCCATCGGAAAGAATGACTCGATGCGCAGCTCCTGCAGCGTGATGTCTTGCGGCGTGCCCAGGGTGGCGATGGTGGTGAAAAGCCGCAGCGCCGTGTCCTGCTTCTGGAAGTGCATGGCCAGGACCGGGCCGCCGTCCGCGCCATTCGATGCCTGGTTCAGCGCCGTCCGCGCGCCGTGATAGGCGGTCAGCCGGTCAAGCAGGGCGGCCGTCTCGATCAGGCCGTCCGCGCGGGCGTCGGCTTCGACGCTGCGGATGAAATGGCGCACGACCTCTGCCCAATTGACGAGGTATGGTCGCAGCACGTCGGGCGCCACCAGCGCATCGGCGAGATTGATCGCCGTACCTGGCGCGATCGGCCCGACCAGAAACTCCACCAGCCGCACGGCGCCCGTGTTGGCACGCAGCAGGTTCCAGTGCCGGTCGACGACCACTGCCGGATAGGGCTCCTGCTGTGCCAGGATATGGTCGAGCGCCCGCGCCACCTCGGCAAGGTCGGGCGCGGCCAGATCGCGCTGCCGCCATTCCGGCGCGAACCCAGCGGCGAGCAGCAAGGCGTTGTGCTGGCGCAGCGGCAGATCGAGCGCGCCGGCGAGGCGGTCCACCATCTCGCGACTCGGCGTCGCGCGGCCCAACTCGAGGAAGCTCAAATGCCGCTGCGAGACGCCCGCGCGTCCGGCCAGCGCAAGCTGAGCCAGACCGCGCCGCCCACGCCAGGTCTTGAGCTGATCGGCAAAGCTCATGTCATTCGGCACGACGACCTCGGAGGTAGTAGAGAGCGATGGTCATGCCGAGGATGCCGCCGCGTGACGTCCACAATTGACAGGAGCGGCCTGCACGGCGCTATGCGATGCCGTTACGGCGCGATAGTGTCATGGCTGGGAGTCGGCATCGGGGTTTCGATTCGTGAAGGCATCTAGGCGATTTGGCCTGTTGGCTGTGCTGGTCGCGTGTCTGTCAGCGTGCGAGCACACCCAGGCCACACCCAGATCCGACGCCATCTGGGTGATCGAGGACGGCACAACCGTCATTCACAACCCCTCTGGCATTCGGGCGCCTCGACAGGCAGGCAGGTTCAGTTTCATCAGGAAATATGAGGGCGCGCGGGAAGATCTTGTCGTGCTCTATGCCGTGGGGGCGGAGCCAGGCGGCGTGCGGGTCTATTTCTCGGGCCTTCCGGAATCGGTCGGCGAGCCGTGCGACGCGATCCTCGGCCGCAGGGCCGAGCGTGTCGAGCATCGTGCCGAATTCGTCCAGCGCCTCGGACCATGGACCGACCTTGCCCCGCTTTTCGAGGGCATGGAAGCTGGCCGGGCCGCCGTGTACGATTCGAAGCCGGAGGGCTCGGATCTGCTCATGCGCTCGGAGATCTACATCCTGTGCGGCGCGGGCGGCTCCTGGATCGTGGAGTACCGCGCCGACTATCCCCGCGATGGCCAAGGCGGCGACTGGATCAGCGAACTGATCTCGGAGACCGCACCGGATTAGATCATCCGCTTCGTAGCCGCCGCGCTGCCTTCCAGCCAGCCGAGATAGTGGATCAGCGGCGCGCGCCAGGGCAGGTCGATCTTGATGTCGAAGCGGAACCAGCCGTCCTCGTTCGATTCCTCGGCGGTGAGATGCGGCCACAGGAAACGCGGCGTCGGCACGCTCAGGGTGCGCATGCCGACGACGTCCAAGGTCAGGGTGCCGTCCTTGACGCCGGTCTTGAGATCGAATTCGACGAGGCCGAAATTCTCGCGCACGATCCGGGCGCCGGGTTCGGTCGGCAGCAGGCGCGTCTTGATGTCGTGGGTGTCGAAGCCGCGCATCCAGACTTCCCCCAGGCGGTCGCGCAGCACCGTCACCGACATGCGCGGATAGAAGCCCGCCGGCGGAAAGCCGAACCACCAGCCGACGATCCGCGAAAGCAGGGAGCGGCCGCGCCTCACCTGGCAGAGGCCGCGCCAATATCCGATCTGCTCCGTCCCGTGCAGGTCGCGCACCGCGCTGCCCAGCCGCTCGAAGCTGCGGCCCATCAACCCTTTCAGCAGCCGCCTATCGCGCGGCGGCGCGAAGGCCGACGGGATGGTCATGATGTGCCCCCTCATCCGATTTCCGCCCGACGATGTCCGCCAGCGCATCCCCGAGTTCGCGATAGCGGAACTGGAAGCCGAGCTGGTCCGCGCGCTCCGGCAGCACGCGTTGCCCGTCCAGCAGCAAGGTAGCCATCTCGCCCAGCATCACGCGCAGCGCGAAGCCGGGCGCATGCAGGATCGCGGGCCGATGCAATGCGGTCGCGAGCGTGCGCGTAAATTCCGCGTTGGTGACCGGCCGCGGCGCGACCGCATTGATCGCGCCCGTGAAGGTAGGGTCGTCGATCGCGCGGATGATCAGCGCCAGCAAATCCTCGAGGTGGATCCACGACATCCACTGCTTGCCGTTGCCGAACCGTCCGCCCAGCCCGAACCTGAATGCGCGCGTCATCGGCCGCAGCATGCCGCCGGTGCTGCCCAGCACCAGGCCGATGCGCAGTCGGCACACGCGCAGATCCAGACGCTCGGCGCGCCGCGCTTCCTTCTCCCACGCCGCGCACATCATGGCGGGGAAGTCGCCGCCGGCGGCCGCGATTTCGGTCAGGGATTGGTCGCCGCGATCCGCGCCGTACCAGCCGACGGCCGAGGCGCTGACCAGCACGCGCGGCTTGGCCGCATGGTCCGCGATCCAATCGACCAGCGCGCGCGTGGTGTCGATGCGGCTCCGCGCCAGCGCGACCTTGCGCGCATTGGTCCAGGGCCGGCCAATCACCGGCGCGCCGGCGAGGTTGACGATGGCATCGATCTTCACCGTTTCCGGCAACGCCTGCAGCGACGGAACGATGAGAGCCTGGCTGCCGAACAGCCGCTCGGCCTTGGCGGGAGCGCGCGCGATCACATAGACCCGGTCGCCGCGCTCGATCAGCCTGCGCACCAGGGCCGTGCCGATGAAGCCGGTCCCGCCGGTCACCAGGACGCTTTGCGGGCGGAGATTGAGGCGCGGCTGGATCAGCGGCGCGCGCACCGTACGGCCGAGTCTGCGCGCCGCCACCGCCTCGCGCACGCCGAAGGCCATGGAGCCGATGCCATAGAGCGTCAACAGCCCCGACATCCAGCCGTGCTGCGCGGCGACCATGTCGCTCGGGCTAGCCACCCGGCTCAGCAGCTCGGGCAGGATCAGCGCCAGGAATGCGCCGTAATTCAGGGTCAGGATCGCATGCAAGGTGCGCTCCTGCGCGCTCAAGGCACGCGAGCGGTCCTCTTCCACGAAGTCAGCCAGCGTGATGACCAGCTCGATCGCGAGCACGGCCAGCAGTGCCACGGCGTAGAGGCCGTGCAGCTCCACCCAGGCGAAGCCGAGGAACACCGGGCCATAGATGAAGCTGCGCGCGGCATGAAGCTGCAGCTCGCGCCGCGCCCGCGGGCTCGACGGCAGATGCGCGCGCCATTCGTGATTCCAGATGTTGTCGATGGCGCCCAGGATCCCTTGCGCGGCCAGCAGCCAGAATGCAGCGGACATGATTGCACCCAGAGACGATTGAACCTATGTGCGGGATGGGATGAGGCGCGCGACCTTGGCGCCCAGCTTCAGCAGCTTCACCAGAATGGGTTGCGGCAGGCGGCGGACCTCTTCGTACCAGGTGGAGGAGGCCTGCACGAATTCGACCATGCTCTCGATCCGCTCCACCACCAGCGGGTCATCGCCGCCTTCCGATCGCGCGTCGATCAAGCATTGCCGCAGCATGGAGAGGGTCGGGTCGATCTCGCGTCGCTTGCGCGCCTCGATCACGCGGAAGGCGATCTGCCAGACATCCTTCTCCGCCTCGAAATGGTCGCGCCGGTCCCCCATGACATGGGTCACGGCGGCGAGGTTCAGCGACTGCAGTTCCTTGAGGCTGGTGGAGACGTTGGAGCGCGCGATGGTAAGGGTGTCGGCGATCTCTTCCGCCGTGAGCGGGCGAGGCGAGAGAAACAGGAGCGCGTGGATCTGGGCGATCGACCGGTTCACCCCCCAGCGCGCTCCCATCTCCCCCCAGTGCAGGATGTAGCGTTCCATCGCAGGCGTGAGCTTCATGACGGCCTCCAGTGATGCCGTTCTGTTCAGTTATTTCAGTCATGACAGAAATTAGAGAAAGGAACGGTGGGAGTCAAGGAACAAGGATGGTTAACTCCCGTCCTGGATGTCACACTGAGATGTCGCACCGTGTTGCCTTCAGGCCGTCACGTGACTTTTCCGCGGAACGGACTTAGCCTTCAGTCGTTAGCGCAAGAAGCGACGCATTCCGGAGCGATTTCTCCGATGAGCGACACCATCATCATCCCAGGCACCAAGATCGAGCCAAAGGTCGAGCGGCCGCGGCTGCACAAGGTCATCCTGCTGAACGACGATTACACGCCGCGCGAGTTCGTCGTCATGGTCCTGAAGGCGGAATTCCGCATGACCGAGGACCAGGCCTATATGGTGATGATCACGGCGCACAAGAAAGGCGCCTGCGTCGTCGCGGTCTTCACGCGGGACGTCGCGGAAACCAAGGCGACGCGCGCGACCGATGCGGCCCGCGCCAAGGGCTACCCGCTGATGTTCACGACCGAGCCCGAGGAATAGCTGCTATTCCGCCGGCGCGGTCGGCAGGATGCGGGTCTGGCGCAGATGGCGCAGCTTCATGATCAGCACCCAGGTGACAAACGACATCGCCACCACGTTGGCGCCGATCATCGACGGGCTGGAGATGACGATGCCGTAGATCAGCCAGAGCCCCTGGCCGGTCACCATCATGACGTACATGGTGAGCGAGACGTCGTCCGCCGAGCGCAGGCGGCGGATGCGCAGTGCCTGGGGCAGGAAGCTGAGCGTGGTGAGGATGGCTGCGATGAAACCGAGCGTTTCAAGCAGCAGGGAGCCGGGTTGCATGATGGAGGGTGTCCGAGATGTCAGTAGGGTGATGGGCTGTCAGTGCGCCTTGCGCGGCCGTTCGCCGTACGCGAGCTTTTCGATCCGGTAGCGGCACATGGCGTCGTCGACCGTCGACCAGGCCAGCCGCGACCATTCGATCTTGGCGTCGTCATAGGATTTGAACGGGCCATGCCATTCCTCGCCACCGCCGGCTGCGGGCTCGTCGAACTTGGAATCGGCATAGGGACCGCCAACCACCCAATACCAGGTGTCGCCCGATTCCTCTTCGATGCGATAGCGTGCGCAGGCATTGTCGACCGAGCCCCAGGCGCGACGCTGCCATTCGGCCTTCGCATCTTCATAGCTGCCGAACGGGCCGAATTTCTGCTCCGGACCGCCGTCCTGCATGCGGTCGAATCTGGTGTCGGCATAGGAGCCGCCGACCACCCAATAGCGCTTCATGACCAAAATCGGTGCAAGTCGATAGTGAATCCCAGAACATATTACGTTAGAAAGCGTTCACTCTCTATGAATATTCGGAATGCCCGCCATCGGGCGGCCTAGGAGGTTGTTTTGCCCAAGCCCTCGTCAGGGATGACGCCCGCGGATTTCGCGGTGGTTTATGACAAATTCAAGGCCGCGGTGTCGCGCTACGATTGCGGCAAGTTCTGCTCCCCCCTCAATGACGGCTCGCCGGTCTGCTGCTCGACCCAGCACGCGGTCCCGGTGGTGGACAAGGCCGAGTTCAAGTTCCTGAAGTCGCGCACCGACCTCTGGCACGTCTTCAAGCCCTATGACGCTGCCACCCGCCAGATCGTGGACGAACTGCACCACAGCTGCGCCGCGATCGAGTGCAAGGGCGCGCGCCACTGCGAACGCGACAACCGGTCGGTCGCGTGCCGCGCTTTCCCGTTCTATCCCTACATCACCCGGACGGGTGACTTCGTTGGCCTCGGCACCTATTGGACCTACGAAGACCGCTGCTGGCTGATGTCCAACATGCGGGTGGTGGAACGGGACTTTGTCCAGGAGTTCGTATCCGCCTACGAATACATCTTCGACCGCGACCCGGAGGAATACGCCACCATGAAGGCGCATTCCGCTTCCCACCGTCGGGTGTTCAGCCGGCGCGGCCAACCTATTCCCCTGATTGGGCGTGAGGGCGGCTTCCTGCAGGTCCTGCCGCGCAGCGGGCGCATCCTGCCTTTGCCGGCCAGCCGCCTGCCCAAGTTCGGCGCCTATGTCTCCCAGAGCACTTATCGCAAGGCGATCAAGGAAGCCGGCGGCGACGTCACGTTCACGCCGGCGTTCCAGATCTAGCCAGCATTTTCGCGGGTGATCTGATCGAGCAGGGCGCCGGGATTCTCCCGGGCCAGCTTTGGATCAAGGCCGATATCCAGGAGCAGGTAATCGCCGGCCTCCGCCAGCCGGGCGAGATCCGCTTTGACACGCCTGTGCTCGCGCCACCCCGTCAATGCCCGCCGCAGCGACAACCCCCAAGCCGCAGCCCAGGAACGCCTAGAACCCTGGATCGTGCACGATTGAGAAATAGTCATGGTTAGCGTCCTGCCGGCTCTTGCCAGGGTGGGATTTTAGGATGACCATGCGCGCCCTCAATGCAAGTTAGCGCAGATTCGATTTACCTGAAGTCATGCGAAAACTGCCCCGCCTGCCGGCTCTGACCGCCTTGCGCGCCTTCGAGGCTGCCGCCCGCCTGGGCAGCGTCACGGCCGCAGCGGCGGAGCTTTCGGTCACGCAAGGGGCGATCAGCCGCCAGATCCGCTTGCTGGAGGAGGACCTTCAGCAGCCTCTGTTCCGCCGCCTGCACCGGGGAATCGAGCTGACGGCCGGTGGCCAGAAGCTGTCCACCTCTCTGACCGACGCATTCGGGCAGATCGGCTATGCGGTCGCGGACCTGAAGCGGCCGCAGGACCTGGTCTCGGTGAAAGCGGTCCCGACCTTCGCCATCCGCTGGCTGCTGCCGCGCCTGGCCGGGTTCAAGCGCGCCCATCCTGCCATCAAGCTCGAGGTCTCCACCGCTTGGCACGGGGTCGAGCTGGACAAGGAAGATTTCGATTGCGGCATCACCGGTTGCGACCAGCCGCGGGCCAAGACCCCGCACTTCATCTGGGTGGAGCTGATGCGGGAAGCGATCCTGCCGGTCTGCACCAGGGATTATGCGCGCAAGGTGGGCGCACCCCATACGGCGGCGGACTTCGCCCGGCACAACCTGCTGCACCCGACGCCCGACCGCTCCGATTGGCGGCAGTGGATGGAGGGGTGGGGCGGGGGCCGCTTCGACGTTTCAGGCGGGCAGACCTTCGACACCATCGACCTTGCAATCCGCGCCGCCGAATCGGGCCTAGGCGTCGCCATCGCCGAGCTGTCGCTGCTGGCTGACCAGATCGAGCTCGGCCAATTGATCACGCCGGTTCCGATCGCCGTGCCGGCCGGCCTCTCCAACTGGTTCGTCTGCCGGCCCAACATCGCTGAGCGGCCCGCAATCCGCCTGTTCCGCGACTGGCTGCTGGCGGAAGCCGCCAAGACCACGGAATGGTCGACAGCCTGGCTCGCCCGCAACCGCCTGAAGCCGGCGATCGCACGCGCCGCCAACGCCAACAATCCATAAGAGGAAACGCCATGCAACGCCGCCCCCGCCGTGCCCGCGAGCCAGCCAAGCTCGGCACCACCTGGCTTGGGCGCGGCCCGCTGCGCAACGCGCTGCCGCCTGTGACGCCGCTCAGCCAGGACCAGATCGAGGCGATCCACGACGCCTCGCTCCGGATCCTCGAGGAGATCGGGATCGAGTTCCAAGGCGCCGCCGCCTGCGAATTGCTCCGCAAGGCGGGCGCGATGGTGGAAGTGAAGAGTGGCCTCACGCGCATCCCACGCGAGCTGGTGATGCAGGCGCTGAAGAGCGCGCCGACCGCGTTCACCCTGACACCGCGCAATCCCGAGCGCGCAATTCATGTCGGCGGCAATCACATCTCCTTCGGCCTGGTCGCAGGCCCGCCCAACGTGCACGATTGCATCAACGGCCGGCGCCCCGGCAATCACGCGGACTATGTATCGCTGATCAAGCTGGCGCAGAGCTTCGACATCATCCATTTCATCGGCAACCAGCCGACCGCGCCGCAGGAGCTGCCGGCGCGCACCCGCCATCTCGATTGCTATCTCGCCAACATCCTTTATTCCGACCGCGTCTATCACTGCACCGCGATCGGGCGGGAGCGCGCGCTGGACGGCATCGACATGATGGCGCTGAGTCGCGGCCTGACGCGCCAGCAGTTGGCGGACAATCCCGGCGTCCTCACAATCATCTCGGTCAACTCGCCGCGCCGCTTCGATGCGGCGATGAGCGACGGGCTGATGGCGATGGCGGAGTTCGGGCAGGCGGTGGTGGTGACGCCCTTCACCTTGATGGGCGCCATGGCGCCGGTGTCGCTGGCCGCGGCCTTGACCCAGCAGAATGCGGAAGCGCTGGCCGGCATCACCCTCTCGCAGCTGACCAAGCCCGGCGCGCCGGTGGTCTATGGCGCCTTCACCTCGGACGTCGACATGAAGTCCGGCGCGCCTGCCTTCGGCACGCCGGAGAATGCGCGCGCGACCCTCGCCTGCGGGCAATTGGCGCGGTTCTACAAGCTGCCCTACCGCGCCAGCAATTCCAGCGCCAGCAACGCGGTCGACGCGCAGGCCGCCTACGAATCCGAGATGTCGATCTGGTCCTCGGTCATGGCCCACGCCAACCTGGTCTATCATGGCGCCGGCTGGATGGAGGGCGGCCTCACCGCATCGTTCGAGAAGATCGTGCTGGATGTGGAGATGCTGCAGATGATGGCGGAGACCATCCAGCCTTTCGCCGTCGCGCCCGAGGATATCGCGTTCGACGCCATCGCGTCCGTGCAGCCAGGCGGCCACTTCTTCGGCGCCGCCCATACGCTGGAGCGCTACGAGACGGCGTTCTACCGCCCGCTGCTCTCCGACTGGCGCTCATACGAATCCTGGCACATCGACGGCGCCAAGGATGCCACGCAGCGCGCCACCGCCATCTGGCAGCAGGCGCTGGAGCGCTACGAACAGCCGCCGATCGACCCCGCGATCCACGAAGCGCTCGAGGCCCATGTCGCCAAGCGCAGGGAAGCGCTGCGCGACGTCGACCATTAACCAACGATAGACTCACGGACACCTTAATCGGACTGCGGAATCGCCGCACTCGCCGGGAACACTGAGCGCCTCACATCACGGAGGTGCGCTTGTCTTGGCTTTTGCATCTGCCATCGATTTGCGCCAGCGCCTTGCTGTTCTGCCTGATCGGCACACCATTCGGCGCTTTCGTATTCATGTGCGGCATGGGAATTGCTCTTGGCCGTTCGTCATTGCTGGGTGAGATCGAGGTTGCTTTCTGGACCACCTTGGTTGGCGCCATACCAGCCTTCGCTACCGGAATCGTGGCCGGAATCCTTCGCATCTATCTGCGATCTTTGCTGCTGCTGGCGATCATCATGGCGCCGGTAGGAGCGCTCATCACCGCTATCTACTTCGTCGTATTCAGGATGTCGCTCGGTCTCGGCGTGCCGTGGATCGACAAGGTAATCCTCATCGGCGGTGCCTCCGCCTTCTGCTGCAGCTTCCTGCTCTGGCGCAACCGACCCTGGACGATCCACGAGCGGCCCCGGCCAACCGTGCCGTCCGGCAATTCGTTGCGGCTCCGGTACCGCCGCATGCGTTCGTTCTGGGAGGGGTGGGAACCGTGATCTGACTTTCGCCCTCGGCGGTCGCTGCCGTTGTTGACGTGTCTGGTGACGCCAGCCGGAGCCGGCATCAGCGCGCTCTACGCCTTCGCGATATTCGGCTTCCGCATCATTTCGCCCCACCTCGAATGGATCGGTCTGACCGGCGCCGCCGCCGAGACCTGCACAGCACTGAGTCTCTGCCGTAGCCGTGGCGCGCCCAAGGAAGCGCTGCGCGATCTTGATCACTAGAAAAAGCCCCGGATTCTCAACAACCCCCGGTTTTAACAGGCTGTTAACCGGCCCCGGCAAAGAATTGCGATCTGGCCACGGTTCTTTCGGGCATAGGGGACCTCATGATTCGGGCTGCCATCGGAGTGATCGCCGCCCTCGGCGGGATGGTGCTGATGCTGCAGGACGCGCCGCGCGTGCTGTTCGACATTCTGCATGCGAACGAATTCGTCGAAGCGCGCGGCCTGGAAATCACAGAAGCCGAGTGCACGAACTGGAACATCGCGATGTTCGACCATTGCAAGATCGCATACCAGTCCAGCGACGGAACACAGTCGGGGCAGCTCGACGATTGGAGATTCGGCAGCGCGCCAAGCGGTCTTATCCAGTTGATGCAATGGCGCGACGACCCCACGGTCGTAACGACCGACGTGTCGCTGGACACCGTGACGAACCGCCTGGTTTTCGTCGTCACGCTTGTGGCAGGCGGCCTGCTATTCGCGTTGGGGCTGGTGATGAAAATGACGCGGCGCATGCGGGCGGGCTATTGAATTGTCCTGGACCCGGCATCTTCCATCCATCATCGGCAGCGGCCTGCTCTTCGGCATCGTCGGTCCCATCATTGGCGGCTTCATCGCTCTGGCGATGATGGCAAGCGCCTTGGGCCGGCCGGGCGCGGTTCTGCAGGCTTTCGGATCCGGCGACTACACGCTGATGTTCCTGATCGGCGCTATCGCTTTTGGCGGCGTCCCCGCCCTGGTCACGGGCATCGCGGCAGCCATCCTGCGGATCTATATCCGACGGCCGCTCATGATCGCCTTCGTCACTGCGATCGTCGGGATGATGGCAACCGCCGTCTTTTTTATGAGTGTCGGCGGGGTGCCGCCATCGGGCAAGGCCGCGGCCGCCACCCAGTTGATCTTGAGCGGCGGTATTGCCGGGTTCTGCTGCGCCCTGATGCGGGGGCGCGCCAAGCCTTCGATCCGCGGCGCTTAGACCTGCACAGCACTGAGTCTCTGCCGCAGCCTTGGCGCGGCGAAATCCAGGAACACGCGCACTTTGGGCGGCGTCAGGCGTCCTTCGGGATGGACCAGGCTCACCGGGATCTCCGGCAACTCGAACGGCCGCAGCAGCAGCTTCAGCTTGCCGGATTTGATGGCCGCTGCCGCCTGGTAGGACAGCACGCGCGTGATGCCGATGCCCGCGATGGCAGCGTCGATCGCTGCCTCCGCCGTGGTGACCGCGAGGCGCGAGCGGATCGCGGCCAACTGCTCCTTGCCATCGACTTTGTATGCCCAGCGATCCGTCGCGGACAGGTTGGCCGAGGCGATGCAATGATGCTGGATCAGCTCCGATGGCGCGCGCGGTGTACCGTTGGCCTTCAGGTATGACGGCGCGGCGCAGGTCACCAGCCGGACAGCGCCCACCCGCGCCGCGATCAAGGACGAATCCTCAAGGTTCGCGATGCGCAACGCCGCATCGATCCCTTCCTCGATCATGTCCGAGATGCGATCGACCAGCGACAGCCGCAGATCGACCTCCGGATAGGCTTTGAGGAAGGCGAGGGCGATCGGCAATACATGCAGCCGCCCGAACACGATCGGCGCGGTGACGTAGAGCCGGCCGCGCGGTGCGTCATATTCGCCGGCGGCCATCCGCTCCGCATCCTCGATCTCGGCCAGCAATCGCCGGCAGGATTCGAGATAAGTGCGCCCCGGATCGGTCAGCACGAATTTGCGCGTGGTGCGCACCACCAGGCGGACGCCCAGATGCTCCTCCAGCAGCGCCAGCTTGCGACTGACCGTCGGCAGCGGGACTTTCAGCGTGCGCGCGGCGGCGGACAGGCTCCCCGCATCGCCGATCGCAACGAACAGCCGCATCGCGTCCAGGCGGTCCATGACATTGTTCCGGAATTCGGAATAGAGCGCCGAAATCCTGGCATCAATTCTCGATTTCCGGAACGGCTAAATCGCGCCCGTGATCCCGGTTCTAGCGCGAGTAGACCCCGACCAGCTCACCTTGGGCGATGCAATGTTGCTGCGCCAGAGCTTCGATCTCGGCAGCCTCGCTCTTGCCGTGCGTGTCCAGGTGGCCGCAATCCAGCGCCATCACCTTGAAATGATAATGGTGCATCCCGTGGCCCTTGGGCGGGCACGCGCCGCCATAGCCCATCTTGCCGAAATCGTTCTTGCCTTGCAGGGCAAGGCTGCGTGTGACGGCGGAGGCGAAATTTTCCGGCACCTCCGATGTCGTTTTCGGGATGTCGTACATCGCCCAGTGATGGAACATGCCGCCCGGCGCATCCGGATCATCGCAGAAGATCGCGAAGCTGCGCGTATCCTCGGGTGCCTCGGACCAGGCGAGGGGCGGGGACATATCCTCGCCGTCGCAGGAATAGCGTTTGGGAATCTGCTCGCCGTTATTGAAAGCAGGGCTTTTCACGTGCAAGGCCATGATCGCCTCCATTTTTCGGGTTGGGTGGCCTCGTAGGCCGAGGCCGGCGCGTCTCGGCGCGCGTCGATCGCAGCGCGATCGGATAATGTGCCGAGTCTAGGACTGCACCGACTGGCTCGCAAGGCGGTGGGGCGGAGGCAGCGCAGATTTGAAGTGGGCGGAGGCCTATTTCGCGTGCAAAAAGGTCCCGAGCAGCACCCAGCGCGCTGCCTTGCGTTCCTGCTTGGGCTTGGCCTGCAGCGGCGTGGTGTAGTGCCAGAAGGGCAGGCGATAGAGCGTGAGGCAGCCGGTTTCCGCCACCGGCACCATCTCGGTGAAATGCCCGCCCTTGGCATAGACCAGATACTGGTGCGCGACGCCGGGGCCGACCAGGCTCAGATGGAAATCGAGATAGCCCTTGGCCGCTCTGCTGATCTCCGGCGTATGGTCGGTGTGCGGTCCGGAATAGTCGCCGGGGCCATAGCGCAGAATTTGCTGACCGCCTTTGGGATCGAGCTTGCGCCCCAGCACCGCTTCCGCGAATGCGATCAAGCTCTCCGAAGACAGCAGGTCGATGAGCCCAAGGTCCCTGGCGCGGCGCCAGGCTGCGCCACGGTGATTCTCCAGATACGCAGTGCGGCAGCGCACGCTCTTGGGCAGCCAATCGTCGTAGTTGCGCTTCATGTCCCAGATGGTCTCAGGGGGAATCGGCTGGTTGAGCTCGGTCAACAGCCCCGCCATCTCGTTTTCGAGCGTCAGGCGCAGGCTTTCCGCCTTTGCTTTCGCGATCATGCCGTGCGGCGCCACGAATCGGCGTTTCGGATCGGCCAGCGCGCCGCAGATCTCAGGCGCCTGACCGGCCAGCACGCGCTTGCCCGCACGCGTCAAAAGGTCTTCGAATTCGGTGGGGATCGCGGATTTCCGAGGCATTGCGCCGGATCATAGGCCGGTTGGCGGGGTGCGGCAAAGCCGATAGGATGCGCCCCAGCACAACCCTTTCGCCCTCATGCCCTACGAATCCCTCCGCGACTTCATTGCCCGCCTCGAACAAGCCGGCCGCCTGAAACGGGTGACCGTGCCGGTCGATCCGCATCTGGAAATGACCGAAATCCAGACTAGGCTGCTGGCGGAGCAGGGGCCCGCCATCCTGTTCGAGCAGCCCGTGAGCCGCGACGGGCGACGCTACGACATGCCGATGCTGGTCAACCTGTTCGGCACGGTGGAGCGCGTCGCCTGGGGCATGGAGCGCGAACCCAATGAGCTGCGCGCCATCGGCGAGACCCTGGCATTCCTGAAGCAGCCCGAGCCGCCCGGCGGCTGGCGCGAAGCGGTCGAGATGTTTCCGCTGGTGAAGACCGTCCTCGCCATGCAGCCGAAGAATGTCGGTTATGCGCCTTGCCAGGATGTCGTCTTGACCGGCGACCAGATCGACCTCGCGAAGCTGCCGATCCAGGGATGCTGGCCAGGCGAGCCCGCGCCGCTCATCACCTGGCCTCTCGTGGTTACCAAAGGCCCGAATTCGGCAGGGGTGGGCAAGCGCAAGGAAGACGATTTCAATCTCGGCATCTACCGCATGCAGGTGCTGAACAAGAACCAGACCATCATGCGCTGGCTGAAGCATCGCGGCGGGGCGCAGCATCACGCGCGCTGGAAGCAGGAGCGGCCGGAGCCACTGCCGGTCGCCGCGGTGATCGGCGCCGATCCCGGCACCATCATCGCCGCCGTCACGCCGGTTCCCGATACGTTGTCGGAATACCAGTTCGCCGGCATGCTGCGCGGCCGCAAGGTGGAACTGGTGGATTGCAAGACCGTGCCGCTGAAAGTGCCGGCGACGGCGGAGATCGTGCTGGAAGGCCACGTCTCGCTCGACGAGTACCGCGATGAGGGGCCATACGGCGATCACACCGGCTACTACAATTCGGTGGAGCAGTTTCCCGTCTTCACCATCAGCGCCATCACCATGCGGCGCGATCCGATCTATCTCTCGACCTTCACCGGCCGGCCGCCGGATGAGCCGAGCGTGCTGGGCGAGGCGTTGAACGAGGTGTTCATCCCGCTGCTGACGCAGCAATTCCCGGAGATCGTCGATTTCTGGCTGCCGCCGGAAGGCTGCTCCTACCGCATCGCCGTGGTCTCGATGAAGAAGGCCTATCCCGGCCATGCCAAGCGCGTGATGATGGGCGTCTGGTCGTTCCTGCGGCAGTTCATGTACACCAAGTTCGTCATCGTGGTGGATGACGACATCAACGCGCGCGATTGGAAGGACGTGATGTGGGCGGTCTCGACGCGCATGGACCCGGTGCGCGATATCACCCTGGTCGAATCAACGCCGATCGATTATCTCGACTTCGCCTCGCCTGAGTCCGGCCTCGGGGGCAAGATCGGCCTCGACGCCACCAACAAGCTGCCGCCCGAAACCAAGCGCGAATGGGGCAAGAAGATCCGCATGGCCGACGACGTGGTCGAGCTGGTGACGCGCAAATGGCCCAGCTACTGCTTGCCGGGCTCGGGCAAGCCGATCTGGCGGTGAAGGCATGGTCATGAAGGCTCGGCGAGCAAAGACGCACGATCAACCCCTTCCCCCCTTGTGGGGGAAGGTTGGGATGGGGGGTGACGCCGCACGATGGCAGCCGAGGATGGATGAAATACCTGGCATCGTTGCGCATGGCATCGGCGGGTGCACAGCTTCCAGCGATCGTGCGGCGTCACCCCCCATCCCGCTCCGGCTAAGCTCACTTCGTTCGCTAAGCCTCCACAACCTTCCCCCACAAGGGGGGAAGGGGATGGCGCTCTCGTGGCGTCCAACATTATGACCCGCGAAGAAATCATCGCCTGGCGCAAGGGGGAGCGTGCGCGCTTGCTCGCGCAACGCGTCGCCATCCCCGATCAGACTCGCGACGCCTGGACAGCGCGCATCATCGCCAGCCTGGAACCGGTCGTGATGGCGGTGCAGGGGCCGGTCAGTTTCTATTGGCCGTTCCGGGGCGAACCCAATCTGCGTCCGCTGATGCGCCGCATGGTGGCCGCGGGCAAGGTCGTCGCATTGCCGGTCGTTGTGCAGAAACGCCATCCGCTGGAGTTCCGCCCCTGGACGCCGGGCTGCGAGATGGAGCTGGGCGTCTGGAACATACCCATCCCCGATACCAAGGAGCGTGTCACGCCGCGCCTGCTGCTGGCGCCGGTGGTGGGCTTCGATCCGCAGCTTTATCGCCTCGGCTATGGCGGCGGCTACTTTGACCGCACGCTCGCCGCTTTGCGCACCACGAGGACCGTGATCGGTGTCGGCTACGATTGCCAGGCGATCGAGACCATTCATCCGCTGAGCCACGACATCGCGATGGACCGGATCGTGACCGAGTCCGGCTTCGCCGATGCCACGGCGCCCGCCGAGCTGGCATCGCCCGCTTGCTCGCTGGCGGAAGCGCCGGACGCTTATGCCGGCTATCTCAACGAGGCGGAGATCGCCGGCGAATTGCAGGCCCTGCGTGCCTCCTCCGACCTCGCCGACCTCGCGGTCGCGCGTGCCTTGGATCAGGTGCTGGAGCGCTTGCCCTCGCAGGTGGCGCCGGCCGCCACCACGGGCGATGCGCCGCTGTCAGTCGCCGAGCGCCTGGCCCAGTTGCGAGCCCGCGTGCGCGACGACGCTTTGCATGCCGCATTGGGCGAGGTGCTGCGCCTGGCGCAAGGGACGGAGAAAAAATGACCGACGGCCTGCATATCGAGATCGAAGGCCGCGTGATGATCCTGACCCTGGATCGTCCCAAGGCCAACGCCATCAATAGCGGCCTGAGCCAGGCACTCGGCCACGCCTTCATCCGCTACCGCGACGATTCCGCACTGCGCTGCGCCATCGTGACGGCGGCCGGCGAGAAGTTCTTCTCGGCAGGCTGGGACCTGAAGGCCGCGGCCGAGAACAAGGACGAGGCCGAGGATTACGGGCCTGGCGGCTTCGCCGGCCTCACCGAATTATTCGATCTCGACAAGCCGGTGATCGCGGCGGTGAACGGCATGGCGGTCGGCGGCGGGTTCGAGATCGCCTTGTGCTGCGATGTCATTGTCGCCGACGATCACGCGCAGTTCTTCCTGCCGGAGGTGAAGGTGGGAGTGGTGCCCGACGGCGGCGGCATGTTCCGCCTGCCGCGCCGGGTGCCGGAATCCCTCGCCCTCGAAATGCTGATGACCGGCCGGCGGCTCTCCACCGACGAGGCGTTGCGCCTCGGCCTCATCAATCACGTCACGCCCAAGGGCGGCGCGCTCGCCAAGGCGAAGGAGATTGCCGCCGACATCCTGGAAGCCAGCCCAAAATCCATCCGCGCGGTGAAGCAGGCCCATCGCCTGACCCGCGACATGAGCGTTGCCGATGCCTATCGCGCGCTGCGCTCGGGCGGCGTTCCGGCCTATGATCGCCTGCGCGCCAGCAAGGATTACTGGGAAGGGGCGGCTGCCTTTTCCGAAAAGCGCGAACCCAAATGGGAAGAGGATTGATGCCGGCAACCGTCAATATGGAAAGCGTCAGCCTGGAAGCTGCTTCCATCATCGTCGAGCAGGCGCTCGCGAAAGGGCGCGCGATGAAATTTCATCCGCTCGCCGTCGCCGTGCTCGACCCGCGTGGCTGCCTGAAGGCCTATAAGGCGGAGGACGGCACCAGCCTGATGCGCTTCGACATCGCCTTCGGCAAGGCCTGGGGCGCCTTGGGCATGGGGTTCGGCAATCGCGAGCTGGTCCGGCGGAGCGATGATGCCGGCCTGTTTTTCAATTCCCTGCAGGTACTGGCGGGAGGCAAGATCGTGCCGGCGCGTGGCGGCGTGCTGATCCGCAACGACGCAGGCCAGGTCGTGGGCGCGGTGGGCGTCAGCGGCGACGTCTCGGACAATGACGAGATTTGCGCCATTCAAGGCATCACCGCTGCCGGCCTGAAGCCCGATACCGGCGATCCAGTTTGATAGGAAGAAGATCGATGCGCACCCTCTATCCCGACATCCAGCCTTACGAGTCCGGCCATCTCGATACCGGCGACGGCCACCAGATCTATTGGGAGATATGCGGCAATCCCAAGGGCAAGCCGGCCGTGTTCCTGCATGGCGGACCTGGCTCCGCCTGCTCGCCTAAGCATCGCAGTCTGTTCGACCCCGAACGCTACCGCGTGCTGCTGTTCGATCAGCGCGGCTGCGGCCGCTCCAAGCCGCATGCCAGCCTCGACAACAACACGACCTGGCACCTGGTCGCGGATATCGAGCGGCTGCGCACGCTGATGGGCGTCGAGCAGTGGCTGGTGTTCGGCGGCTCCTGGGGCAGCACGCTCGCGCTGGCCTATGCCGAGACCCATCCGGTGCGCGTCTCGGAACTGGTGGTGCGCGGCATCTTCACCCTGCGGCGCAAGGAGCTGCTGTGGTACTATCAGAACGGCGCATCTTGGCTGTTCCCCGACCTGTGGGAGGGGTTCCTGGCGCCGATCCCGGAAGAGGAGCGCGGCGACCTGATGGCCGCGTACCGCAAGCGCCTGATCGGCACCGATCGCGCCGAGCAATTGAAGGCCGCCAAGGCCTGGAGCGTGTGGGAAGGCAGCACCATCACCCTGCTGCCGAACAAGGAGATCGCGACCGGTCACGCCGATGACCACTTTGCGCTCGCCTTCTCGCGGATCGAGAATCACTACTTCGTCAATGCCGGCTTCTTCGATGCCGACGACCAGTTGCTGCGCGACGCCTACAAGCTGAAAAAGATTCCGGGCGTGATCGTCCAGGGCCGCTACGATGTCTGCACGCCGGCCGTCACCGCGTGGGACGTGCATCGCGCCTGGCCCGAAGCGGAGTTCCACATCGTCGATGATGCCGGCCATGCGTTCGACGAGCCGGGCATCCTCCATCAGCTCATTACCGCCACCGACAAATTCGCCGGCAGGTAGCCATGCCCTTCGACCTCGATGCCAAGCTGGTCGACGACATCATTGCCGCCGTCAACGATGGTTTCGCCGGCCAGGTGAAGCTGACCCAGGATCTGGTGCGCTATCCGTCCCTGCGCGGGCAGGAACATACGGCGCAGGATTTCCTCCACGATCAGATGGCGCGCCGCGGCCTCACCATGGATCGCTGGGCGATCGATGTCGATGCGATCAAGCATCATCCCGGCTTCTCGCCGGTCGCGGTCGATTACAGCAACGCCTTCAACGTCGTCGGCACCCACCGGCCGCGCGAAACCAAGGGCAAGTCCCTGATCCTCAACGGCCATGTCGACGTCGTGCCATTGGGTCCGATCGACATGTGGGAGCGCCCGCCCTTCGAGCCCGCGATCGAAGGCGACTGGCTTTATGGCCGCGGCTCCGGCGACATGAAGGCCGGCCTCATCGCCAACCTCGCCGCGCTCGATGCGCTGAAGCGTCTTGGGCTTCAGCCGGCCGCGCCGGTCTACGTGCAGTCCGTGACAGAGGAGGAATGCACCGGCAACGGCGCGCTCGCCTGCCTTCTGCGCGGCTATCGCGCCGACGCCGCCATCATCCCCGAGCCCGGCGGCGATGCCCTGACCCGCGCCAACATGGGGGTGATCTGGTTCCGCGTTCATGTGCGCGGCGTTCCGGTCCACGCCTCGGTAGCGGGCAGCGGCGCCAACGCGATCGAAGCCAGCTATCGCCTGATCCAGGCCCTGCACGGGCTCGAGGCCGAATGGAACGCGCGCCGCATGAACCATGCGCACTTCAAGGACCTGCCCCACCCGGTCAATCTCAATATCGGCAAGATCGAAGGCGGCGATTGGGCATCGTCGGTGCCGGCCTGGTGCAGCTTCGATTGCCGCATCTCCTTCTATCCGGGCGTCACGGCGCGCGATGCCGCGAACGAAATCGAGGCCTGCATCGCCAACGCCGTGCGCACCGATTCCTTCCTCAGCAACATGCCGCCCAGGATCGAGTACAACGGCTTCTTCGCCGAGGGCTACGTGCTGAGCGAAGGGACGGAGGCCGAGCGCGTGCTGGCCGGCGCCCACGCCAGGAGCTTCGGTGCCAAGCTGGAAGCGCGCGTGGCCCAGGCCTACGTCGACGGCCGCGTCTTCATGCTCTATGACGATTGCCCGGCCCTGGTCTATGGACCGGTATCGGAGAACTATCACGGCTTCGACGAGCGCGTGTTCCTCCCTTCGGTCAAGCGCGTCACCGCCGCCATCGCCCTCTTCATCGCGCAATGGTGCGGGGTGGAGAAGGCCTAGGACGGGCGAAGATTGCTTGTGATAAAATGAGAACTCTCTCCAAGTGTGGAGGGTCCGATGATCAGGTTCTTCCTTGCTCTCGCATTGCTCGGACTGTTGGTGCCGCACGCTCGCGCCGGTCAGTCGAATGCGCCTGTCCTCGCCTTGTGGGAATTCGACGGCTGGGCCGTGCCGACGGCGGAACGGCCGCTCGGCTTGCGGTTTGCGTTGCTCGAAGATGGCAGCGTCATCTATACGCCGGACGATCCCGCGATCGATGCTCTGATCCCCAGCCAGTATTTCCAGACGCAATTGTCGCCGGCCGAGGTCTGGGCCCTGACTGAATCGCTGGCCGGAATCTTGCGGCAGCAGGTCGACACCATGTCCGCATCGCGAGGTGGCGCGTCGACCGCCTTCTTCTTCCACGATGCCGACAATGGCGCGCTGCGCAAGGTGTCGGTCGCCGGTCATCCGTGCCTGGCCAAGGGCCGGGTGTTCAGCGCGACCGCGCCGGTCATGGGTCTGCGCGCCGTGCAGAACAGCACCGACCGCGCGGCCCTGTCGCCTGCTATGCGCGAAGCCTGCAATCGCCTGGCCGGCTTTCATCATGCCGGCTCTGCGCCCTGGTCGCCTGCGGCAATTCCACTCCCTTGGTCGGGTGGGCCGCCGCGCGACTGATCACTGCGTGACGGGAATCGCCGTGACGCTGTTGTAGGGCGAGCCGTCGATCAGCTTGGTTGACCAGACCAGATAGACCAGCACGTTCTTGTCCGCATCGTAGAACCGGCTCACCCGCATCTCCTTGAACAGGACCGAGGTGTCTTCGCTGAACACCACCTCGCCCTTCTTGCTGCGGTTGATCTCGCCGGTGATGCGCACCGGCCCGGTGGCGCGGCAGGCGATGGAAAAGCGGCTGGGATCCTCGGCCAGGCCCACCCATCCGCTGAGGCCTCCGGTCTCTGCCCGGCTGACATAGCAGCTCGCATTCTCGACCTTCGGATCGTCGAACCGGTCGATCACCACCTTGTCGTTCGGCCCCACCACGCGGAACGTGGTCGAAACCTCGCCGACCCGCTCCTGCGCCAGGGCCGGCGAGACAGTGAGCAACGCCAGGATGAATGCCGCGATGATCCTCAGCATGACAGCCTCGTAGATTGTCCGCATAACAAGTGGTGTCGCTTGCACGCGACGCAAGGTTCACCGGCACCCTCCCTCATGTCATCCCGGGCAAGCCGCCTAGCGGCGCGACCCGGGACCTATGCGGCCCTTCGGCGCAAAAAAGAAGTTCGAATGCGTTCGCTGCGACCGCTGCATGGGCCCCGGCTCAGCCGCTTGCTCCGCGCGCAGCTGTCCGGGGTGACAGGAAAAGGAAAGCGCGCCCGCGCGCCCTAGAACCCGCTCGCGAGCTTGCCGTGGCAGTGCTTGTATTTCTTCCCCGATCCGCAGGGGCAGGCGGCATTGCGGCTGACATTCTTGAAGCTTGCCGGATTGTTGGGATCGGCTCCGTTTGACAATGCGCCGGCCGTCGCCGGCTGGGCTTGCGGCGGTACCACCGGCGGCTGCATCGGCTCCGGCTGCCGGATCTCGATGTGCGAGAGCAATTGGGTGATCTGCTCGCGCAGCCGGATCATCATCGCCTCGAACATGTCGAAGGCTTCGCGCTTGTACTCGTTCAGCGGATCGCGCTGGCCATAGGCCCGGAGCCCGATGCCGTGGCGCAGATGGTCGAGCCCCAGCAGATGCTCCTTCCAGTTCTGGTCCAGGATCTGCAGCAGCAGGGTCTTTTCCGCGATCCGCATCACTTCGGGGCCGATGCGCGCGGCCTTCTCCGCCATCTTGCGCTCGACGGCGTCCGTCACGCGCTCGCGGATCGCCTCGTCCGCGATGCCTTCTTCCTTCGCCCAATCCGCCACCGGCAGGTTGATGCCGAACAGGCGCATGACTTCTTCGTGCAGGCCACCCGTCTCCCACTGCTCGGGGAAGGCCTTTTCCGGGATGTAGCGCGCGATCAAATCGTTGATCACTTCCTCGCGCATGGTCTTCACGTCGTCGCTGAGGTCGCTCGCCTGCATCAGGTCCTTGCGCTCGGAATAGATCACCTTGCGCTGGTCGTTCATCACGTTGTCGAACTTCAGAAGGTTCTTGCGGATGTCGAAGTTGCGCGCCTCGACCTTCTGCTGCGCCTTCTCCAGCGCCTTGTTGACCCAGGGATGCGCGATCGCCTCGTCCTCCTTGAGGCCGAGGGTCTTCAGCATCGAATCCATGCGTTCGGACGCGAAGATGCGCATCAGGTCGTCTTCGAGCGACAGGTAGAACTTGGAGCGTCCCGGATCGCCCTGGCGCCCGGCGCGGCCGCGCAGCTGGTTGTCGATGCGCCGGCTCTCGTGCCGCTCCGTGCCGATGATGTAGAGCCCGCCGGGGAAGGTGATGGTCTTGGCCGGCTTGCTGCCCTTGGCCGGCTCGATCTCGATGACCTCGCAGGCGTTCAGCACCTTCTCGCGCTTCTCGGCGATCTCGGCCTTGATCTTCTCGATCCGGCGCTCGCGCTCCCGCTCGTCGGTGACCTCGCCCAGCTCGCGCTGGATCCGCATCTGCAGGTTGCCGCCGAGCTGGATATCGGTGCCGCGGCCCGCCATGTTGGTGGCGATGGTGACGGCGCCGGGAGTGCCCGCCTCGGCGATGATATAGGCCTCCTGCTCGTGATAGCGCGCGTTCAGCACCTGGTGCGGGATCTTCTCCTTCTTCAGGAGCTCGGAGATCAGCTCCGATTTCTCGATCGAGACGGTGCCGACCAGCACCGGCTGCCCGCGCGCCTGCGCGTTGCGGATATCGTTGGCGATCGACTTGTACTTCTCGCGCGCGCTGCGATAAATCTCGTCGTCCTGGTCCTCGCGTCTCACCGGCACGTTGGTCGGGATCTCGATGACGTCGAGGCCGTAGATCTCGGAGAATTCCGGCGCCTCGGTCATCGCGGTGCCGGTCATGCCGGCCAGCTTCGGATAGAGGCGGAAATAGTTCTGGAACGTGATCGAGGCGAGGGTCTGGTTCTCGTTCTGGATCTGGACGTTTTCCTTGGCTTCCAGCGCCTGGTGCAGCCCTTCGGAATAGCGCCGGCCTTCCATCATGCGGCCGGTGAATTCGTCGATGATGACGACCTTGTTGTCCTTGACGATGTAGTCGACGTCGCGGGCGAACAGCTTGTGGGCGCGCAGCGCCTGGTTCACGTGATGGACGAGCGCGACATTCTGCACGTCATAGAGCGTGCCCTGGCGCAGCATGCCGGACGCCCTCAGCAGTTTCTCGATATTCTCGTTGCCTTCTTCCGTCAGCGTGACGTGCCGGGTCTTCTCGTCCTTCTCGTAGTCCGAATCCTTGAGGTGCGGAATCAGCTTGTCGACCTTGGCATAGAGCTCGGAATTGTCCTCGGTCGGGCCGGAGATGATGAGCGGCGTGCGCGCTTCGTCGATCAGGATCGAGTCCACTTCGTCGACGATGGCGAAATTGAAGTCGCGCTGGACCATGTCCTCCAGGCGGAACTTCATGTTGTCGCGCAGATAGTCGAACCCGAACTCGTTGTTGGTGCCGTAGGTCACGTCGCTGTCATAGGCGGCGCGCCGCTCGGCGTCGGTCAGGCCATGCACGATCACCCCGACCGTGAGGCCGAGGAACCGGTAGATCCGCCCCATCCATTCGGAGTCGCGCCGGGCCAGGTAATCGTTGACCGTGACGACGTGGACGCCCTTGCCCTCGAGGGCGTTGAGATAGACCGGCAGGGTGGCGACCAGGGTCTTGCCTTCGCCGGTCTTCATCTCCGAGATCTTGCCCTGGTGCAGGACGATGCCGCCCGCCATCTGGACGTCGAAATGGCGCTGGCCGAGGGTGCGCACCGCCGCCTCGCGCACGGTCGCGAAGGCGTCGGGCAGGACGTCGTCCAGCGTCTCGCCTTTTTCCAGGCGGGCGCGCAGCATCTGGGTCCGGGCGGCGAGCTCGGAATCCGACAGCTTCTTGAGCTCGGGTTCCAGAGCGTTGATGGCCTGGCCCGTCTTGCCTAAACCCTTGATGAAACGGTCATTGGCGGATCCGAAGACCCGCTTGGCCAAGGCGGCGAACATGAAAACCTCGGGGGCGGCACTGGGGTCGAATTGCCCGCAACAGATAGGTGCCGAGGGCCGGGAAGTCAACTTGACTTAAGGCCGTTGCGGGCCGGTTTTTGCGCGCTTTTTCACGGGATTTTTCCTTGTGCCACTGGGGCTTGTTCGGCATGATGCCGGCCTTCGCGGGCCTGCCGTCAATGCCCACGGCCATGGCCGGAACCCCGGCAGCCCGACCCTATTGATCGTCGAACCCAGGAACATCTAAGCCAATGCCGAAAGCCACCCTTCGCGCCGCCCTGATTGCCGGGGCAGCCATTACCGCCATCCTCGCCGGAACGATCCCGCTGGTCGCACCGCAGATCGTCCCCGCGTTCGCCCAGGAGACCCAGGCTCCGGCTGCGGATCCTGCCGCGCCGGCCCAGAACCCGCCGGCCCCTGCTGCGACCACAGAGACCAAGCCCGATCCCAACCAGGTGGTGGCCCACGTCAACGGCGTCGACGTCACCCGCCAGGAAGTGCTGGATTCCGCCGCCGATTTGCCGGAGCAGATCCGCTCCCAGATCGATCTGGTGTTCCCGCAGCTCCTCAACCGCTATATCGGGCTGAAGCTGCTGGGCGACAAAGGCCGGGCGGAGAATCTCGCCGAGGATCCCGAGGTCAAGAAGCTGATGAGCGAGTATGAGACCCAGGCGATCCGCCAGGTCTATGTCACGCGCTACCTCGCCCAGCAGGTCACCGACGATGCCGTCAAGGCGCGCTACGAGAAGAAGCTGAAGGACAACCCGCCGCCGGAAGAAGTGCGCGCCGCCCATATCCTGGTGAAGACCGAGGACGAGGCGAAGGCGATCATCGAGCAATTGAAGGGCGGTGCGGATTTCGCGGCGCTCGCCAAGGAGAAATCGACCGACAAGGGCAGCGGCGCCAATGGCGGCGAACTCGGCTGGTTCGCCAAGGACGTGATGGTGAAGGAATTCGCCGACGCCGCCTTCGCAATGAAGGTGGACGAGTTCAGCCAGACTCCGGTCAAGAGCCAGTTCGGCTTCCACGTCATCAAGCTGGAGGAGCGGCGCACCCAGCCCGCACCGACCCTGGACAGCCAGCGCGAGCAGATCCGCGCCGAATTGTCCGAGGAGAGTGTGCAGGCGCTGGTGAGCAATCTGCGCAAGGACGCCAAGGTCGAGATTCTGGGTCCTGACGGCAAGCCGGTGCCGGAAGGGCAGCAGCCGGCGCAACAACCGCAGCAGTAACGGTAAGTCCCCTTCCCCCGTGTCGGGGAGCGGACTTCGATAGAAACGTTGGGGGAATTTCAGCAACGATGGCTCATCCGGTCTCGCCACTGGCGCCGGCGCATAGCCCACGCCTGCCTGCCTTGGCAGGCGTGCGGCTGGCCGCGCGCGAATGCAATGTCCGCTACAAGAACCGCACCGACGTCATGCTGATGGAATTCGCGCCCGGCACCACGATCGCCGGCGTGCTGACCAGGTCGCTGACCCGCTCGGCACCGGTCGACCTCTGTCGCAAGAACCTGAAATCCGGCAAGGCGCGGGCGATCCTGGTCAATTCCGGCAACGCCAACGCCTTCACGGGAAAGGCCGGCGTCGTTTCGGTCGACCGCTGCACCAAGGCGGTAGTCGCCGCGCTGAAATGCAGGCCCGGCGAGGTGTTCGTGGCTTCGACCGGTGTGATCGGCGAGCCGCTGCCGGATGAGCGCATCACCGCGAACCTGCCCGCTCTGGTCAAGGACCTGACGGCCGATGGTTGGGCAGGCGGCGCGGCGGCGATCATGACCACCGACACCTTTCCGAAGCTCGCCACCCGGCAGGCGAAGATCGGCGAGGCAACGGTCGTCATCAACGGTTTCTGCAAGGGCTCCGGCATGATCGCGCCCGACATGGCGACCATGCTGGCTTTCGTCGCGACCGACGCGAAGATTCCGGCACCGATCCTGCAGGAATTGCTGGCGCGCGGCGCCGACCGCTCGTTCAACGCGATCACGGTCGACGGCGATACCTCGACCAGCGATACCTTGCTGCTGGCCGCGACCGGGCAGGCGGCGAAACATCCGACGCCGAAATCCGCCGGCGATCCGGTACTGAAGGTGTTCCGGGCCGCGCTCGAGGATCTGCTGGCCGACCTCGCCATCCAGGTGGTGAAGGACGGCGAGGGCGCCGCCAAGCTGGTGACGATCGACGTGACCGGGGCGGCCACCGCCCGGGCCGCGCGGCGTATCGGCCTTGCTATCGCCAACTCGCCCCTGGTCAAGACGGCAATCGCCGGCGAGGACGCCAATTGGGGCCGCATCGTGATGGCGGTCGGCAAGTCCGGCGAGAAGGCCGATCGCGACAAGCTCGGCATCAAGATCGGCGGCGTCTCCATCACCGAAAAGGGCCAGCGCCGCCCGGATTATGACGAGGCGCCGGTCGCCGCCCATATCAAGGGCCAGGATATCCGGATCGCCGTCGATGTCGGCATCGGCAAGGGCAGCGCCAGGGTCTGGACCTGCGACCTCACCCATCGTTATATCGAGATCAATGCCGACTACCGATCCTGACCTGCTGACCGGGCGGCTGCGCCTGCGGCGGCTGGAGCCGTCGGACGCGCCCGTGATCGCGCCGCTGGTGAACGACTGGGATGTGGCGCGCTACACCTCGCACATCCCCCATCCCTATACCGTCCAGATGGCGGACGAATTCATCGCCGCCCAGGCGGAAGCGCCGGCCAACGGCTCGCGCGTGTTCGCCATCCTGCGCAAGGACAACAACGAGCTGGTCGGCTGCGTCGGGCTGCATCGCGAATCCGGCTCCCATCACGGCGAGCTCGGCTACTGGATCGGCAAGAAATACTGGGGCAACGGCTATGCCAGCGAGGCCGTGCGCAAGGTGGTCGATTACGCCTTCAACGACCTGAATCTGGCGGAGCTGGAGGCCGGCGCGGTTCCGGTCAACCGGGCCTCGCACCGGGTGCTGGCAAAGGCCGGCTTCATCGCCTGCGACGTGCGCGAGGAGGATGCGCCGGCGCGCGGCCATCCGCTGCAGCTGATCGTGCGCCGCTTGAAAAAGGCGCGCTGGCAGGTGCCGAGCGCCGGCATCAAGACCGTGCTGACGGTGGTCGCCGTCGTCCTGGTCGACACTGATGGCCGCGTGCTGCTGGCCAAGCGCCCCGAAGGCAAGCCGATGGCGGGCCTGTGGGAATTCCCCGGCGGCAAGATCCAGGACGGAGAAAGCCCGGAGGAGGCCCTGATCCGCGAGCTTCGGGAAGAGCTCGACATCAACGTCAAGCAGGCCTGCCTCGCACCGCTCACCTTCGCCTCGCACGAATACGAAAAGTTCTTCCTGCTGATGCCGGTCTTCGTGTGCCGCCGCTGGGAAGGCCAGGTGACGGCGAAAGTAGGCCAGGAGCTGGCCTGGGCCAAGCCGGCGCAGCTCAAGGACTACCCAATGCCACCCGCCGACGTGCCGCTGATCCCGACGCTGATGGATTTGCTCTGAGACTCTCCATTATCAAAATCTCCCTCCCCCAAGCTGGGGGAGGGTTGGGGTGGGGGTTGTTCTCTCCTGCGAAGATTGCGTCGAGCTGAACCGCCTCGCCCCCACCCTACCTCCCCCGGCTCGGGGGAGGGGATCATTTCTCGATCAACTTCCCCAGCAGGCTTGCCAGCTTCTCCGTCTCCGCTTCCGTCAGCTTGTCCCCCAGGTGCTTGTTGACCGCGCGCGCGTAGTGCGGCCAGGTCGCCTTGCGCTGCTTCTTGCCGGCTTCGGTGATGAAGAGCATATGGCCGCGCTTGTCGGTGGGACAGGTAAGCTTCTTCACCAGGCCCGCCTCGACCATCCGGTCGATCAGCCGCGAGAGATTGTATTGCGCGAACAGAAGGCGCTGCTCCAGCTCGAACGGACGAACGCCTTCTTCGTGGCGCTCCAGGTCCCACAGCACGTCGTACCATTCCACCGGCAGGACGCGGGCCGCCTTGCCATCCGCCTCCACCGCGCTGACCACCGCATGGCGCGCGCGCACCAGGCGGATCCAGGCGCGGGTCACACTGTCGGAGAGTTTGTCGGACATGTCTGGCTGCCAGGCGTGCCCCACCCCCAATCGTCATCCCGGCCTTGAGCCGGGATCCACTTGTCAGCCGCTTGGTGCATCGGAGGAATGGATCCCGGCTCAAGGCCGGGATGACGGGAGGGGAGGCTGATTGAGCGGCGACTCATAAGCAAATCCTAGCATCATTTCCATGCTTCTGCATCTATCTTGACAGTAGATGCACTTACATCTATATGGATGCAACTGCATCATTCTGCAAGGAGCCCTCCGATGAACACCGACCCCCGCGCCCTGAATGCCGGCGCGACCCTGCTGCGCGTGACGCTTGGCGCCATGTATGTGAGCCACGCCTGGTTCAAGATCACCGCCTTCGGCGTTGTCGGCTTCGCAGGCTGGCTGGACAGCCTCGGCCTGCCGGGCTTCATGGCGGGCCCGGTCATTGCGCTGGAGCTGATCGGGGGCATCCTCATCCTCACCGGATTCTATGCACGCTATGTCTCAATCGCGCTCTTGCCGGTGCTGGCGGTCGCGACTTGGGTTCACCTCCCCAACGGCCTCATTTTCAGCAACGCCAATGGCGGCTGGGAATATCCGGTGTTCCTGATGATCGCCTCGGTGGTCCAGGCCCTGATCGGTGACGGCGCGCTGGCGCTCAAATCCCGCCCG
>Ga0111538_10001268_pt1 | contig 35388 bp, 34 predicted proteins | sample SoiMethybrSBSTD1_FD_79669 | JGI IMG/M metagenome (GOLD analysis project Ga0111538, IMG submission 79669) | Bulk soil microbial communities from a Populus tree surrounding site in Tennessee, USA - Soil MetaG P. TD hybrid SBSTD1 (version 2)... | ecosystem: Environmental > Terrestrial > Soil >...
CGATGAGCCCCAGCATCGTGAGTCCCTGTCGCAAGAGATCATTGACGGCGCTCGTCACGGCGCGTTCGATCAGGGCAATGTCATTGATCATGCGGGACATCCACGTCCCCGTGTGATGCTCATGCAGATACGTGAGGGGCATGCCCTGCACATGCGCAAAGAGCTGGTCGCGCATGTCACGCGTAATGCCCTGGCCGATGGAGCGCATCAGATAAGAGTGACCATAGGACAGCAGACCACGCACCATATAGAGAAGCACAATCGCCATAGGAAACAGCAACAGCTTGGTGGTATCACGGTCCACAAAGATCTGGTCGAGCACTGGCTTCACCAGTAGGGCCACAAGAGCCGTGGTCCCTGAGAGCAGAGCGCCATACAGGATGGACCAGAAGAACTGAGTGCGATATGGGCGGACGTACCCAAAGAGGCGGCGATAGGTTGCCATGTGGGCTGCCTCACTCCTTTGGCGGTTGCTGACCGCCATGCTGGAGTTCCCACAGCTTGGCATATTTGGCAAAGACGTAAAAAGCCCCAATCGTAGCAATCATCAAGCCACGCATGCCTTCGCGCCATCCCCCTTTGAGGAAAAACATGCGACCGAAGCGCGCCACGGGATGCAGCACCAGCGTGCCAATACCTACACGCGCTGCCCTATGCTCATAGAGATCCTGCGCCATGATCGTGGTATAAGTATTGATCTTGCTGAAATGATGGGCCATGTCCTTATAGCTCCGGTGACCGATTTCTACATCGAGATGGTCCACACGACCTTCGACCCGGATCCCCTCGTGGAGGGCGTCGCCGCACCACTGGCCACGTTGGCGATCAAATAGACGAATTTTGTATTCTGGCCACCACCCGCTATGATTGACCCAGTCCCCTAAATAATAGGTATGGCGCTTCAGGCTATAACCGGCCACATCTGGAGTCCGCGTGGCCAGCGTCGCTTGAATGATTGCTGCCGCACCAGGGCGCAACCATTCATCAGCGTCGAGGCAGAGCACCCATTGGTGGGAAGCGTGGCCTAGGGCCAGATTTTTTTGCGCCACATAGCCGAGAAACGCTTGCGAAATCACCCGACAGCCGGCTTGCCTGGCAATGTCGACCGTGCGGTCCGTGCTCTGACTATCGACGACGACAATTTCATCCGCGAACGCCACTGAAGCCAGGCATCTTGGCAGATTCTCTTCCTCGTTGTAGGTGATAATGCACACGCTCAACGGGGTAGGATTCACCTGACGTCCCCCATTACCATATAACTGAACACTCACTGGCAAGCAGCACTCTCAGAGGTTCCTATGTGATCGTATCCATGGACACAGGGTCCGGTATATCGTCAGGGGGTGCTGAGTATACGACGCTCCAGGGTACCACAGAGGATGTGCCCTATGGTGATGTGCACCTCCTGGATGCGCTGCGTGTTGGATGAGGGTACCACCAGCGCAATATGTACCATATCCTTCAGTCTTCCACCATCTCTGCCAAGCAAGCCCAACGTACGCAACCCGCGCCGGTGCGCTTCCTCGACCGCACACACTACATTCGGTGAATTGCCACTTGTACTGATCGCCAGGAGAACATCTCCCGGACGGCCTAGCCCAGCAACCTGACGGGCGAAGATAGTCTCAAAACCATAGTCATTGCCAGCTGCGGTCAGCAACGAGGTGTCTGTTGTCAGGGCAATCGCCGGCAGGGGCGCACGCTCTGCCTCGAGGCGTACCATACATTCCGTGGCCAAATGTTGCGCATCGGCAGCACTGCCCCCATTGCCACATATTAACAGTTTGCCGCCCTGTTGCATACTCTCCCAGATGCACTCGATCATCGCCTGAATGCTAGTCCCCTGCGTCTCAGCGACGTGCACCTTCAGGGAAGCGCTCTCACGCAATTCCCGCATAATGTCATCCATAGTTGTCTCTATCTCTACGCCTCGCCATGCAAAGGTGAGAGAGCAAATGGTCAATTTTCCCCGTACTGCCCGGCTGTTCCATACTTCCCTGCCGCGTACAGCGCCTCGATACTTTTCTTCAAGCGTCGGCTGGCCTGACCATCCAGTTGGTAAAAATAATAGCTCCGCTCCCGATCAGCCGCCGCCCGCATCTCGGCACTTGGGTGCAGCGCCCGCTCAATACCTACGCGTAATTGGTCGGGCGACTGCACGTGTACGAAGGCGCCCTGCAGGAACTCTCCATTGTCCTCCGTCAGGAGTGGCTTGCCATCGCTGTGCTTTAAACGCTCGCACGGCAAGTCGTAAATGACACCGAACTTGCCTAGGGCCAGAAAGTCAAAGATGGTGCTCGATGCCTCGCTGACCAGCGTATCAGCAATAGCCATGTAGGGAGTGATGTTGTATTCGGTCACCGGCAATAGGACGCTGTGCGGATAGTGTTTGACCCTGCGCTCGAAGATGCGATGCTGCGCGTGGGGTGCGTATCGTCCCATCCAACTATAGTGATGCAGCTTAACGATCAGGTTGAAGTCTCTGGTGATCTCGAAGAGGGTGTCCTTCACCTCGTAGAGGCACGTGGGCTTATAGGTCGGAGCGAAAAGCACGGTGGGCTTCTGCGGATCCAGCCCCCACCCCCGCAGGAGCGCAGTCCTATCGTCATAGTGGCCTTGAAAGACGTAATCTAGCTTGGGCAGACCGACCAGATGCACGTCACTCCGATGCAGGCTCCCTGATTCCCGCAGCCGGTCGACTCGATACTGGCCCTCGACGAAGACCTGATAACGGTGCTCAGGATGCCGGGCCAGGTTGCGATAGAGAATGTTCTTGATGCCGGTGCCGTGATTCAGGAAGCACAGCATGGCGTTGCCGTACTCCTCGGCGTTCCGGATCGTGTCCCCCACAATGATGATATCGAAGCCCCTCTTCTCCTGCGTGAAGCGATATCCTTGCCGTTCCCACTCCGCGATCAGTGCGGGGCGGTGGCGAATATTGATACCAAAGCGGCGGATCCGCTCTTCCTCCAGCGAAAAATATACATCGTACCGCTCGTCTTGCCGGAACAGGTCGATGACCGGATCGAAGGCGGCCTTGTGATACACAAAGCCCATCTTGAAGAGGAGCCTGATTTTGTTCATCTGCACCTCTTATTGCGCTTCATACGTACCACCGCCGGTGCGCTAGCGCATACTGGTAGGCCTCTGGTGTGTCGATATCGATCCAATGACTACCTGCCGGTAGAAGCACCCCCTCGAATGCTCGGGCTTTGATCAGGTGGTGGACGCCCTCGCTGATACTCTCCTTCCCCTGGCGGATAGCGTACTCCATTGCCTCGAAAAAGCGTTCATCCAGTCGGAACACGCCGCAGTCGATAGCATTGAAGTCCACTAGCCCCTTCCCAATGCCGGTGATGTATGTCCCCTCCATCATCACCTTGGTAGCATCGGGAAGGTCGAAGACACCGTCCACCCGTGGATCGACGAGCAAGAGATTCTGGTCGCTCTGAGCAGCCATAAGATGTGCCAAGGCCGGCGGGTCTACTAGATGGTCCGACATGGAAAGCAAGAAGCTCCCCAGGCCAGCGATCCCCCGGACGAGATGGACGGAGAGGCCGTTACCCTTCTGCCACTCTTGATTCTCGATAAACGTGACACGAGGCCCGAGGCCAGTCGTCGCGATGTACTCGACGATCTGCTTGGCGCCGAACCCCACCACAATGATGAACTCGGTAATGCCGATCGCCATGAAATTGCTCATGATCTGGGACAGGATTGTGCCCTGGCCGAAGGGAAGCAGGGTCTTCGGCGCCTGGTCAGTGTGGGGCCTAAGGCGGCTCCCACTTCCAGCAGCGATGATGACGGTTTTCATCTATGCATAACTCCTGCCCTTAGCCCTTTGAACTCAGGTGATGGCCTCCATACGCATGGAGGATAGAGGAGATGTAGCAGTAGGTCAATCATAGTACAGCAATTGGTGGAAGACCTCAGAGAGGAGGTCGAGAGCAACACGGTGATACAGGTATCCTACTGCGCAGAGCAGTTTGATCATGTTCTTTCTCCTCCCCATAACTTGCTGGCTGCTGCCAAGACCTGTGCCACCGTCACCTGCTGCATGCATTGGTGATGACCACGCGGGCAACGCGTGGAGCCTTTTGTGCTACACGGGCGACAGGCGAGTGTGGTGCTCACTACCTGAGCAGATGCCTTGAAAGGGTAAAATCCAAATTCTTGGACGGTGGGTCCAAAAATGGCGACCACTGGCACCCGTAGGGCTGTGGCCATATGCATCAGACCCGAGTCGTTACTCAGCAGCAGATGGCACTGCTGCAACAGCGCCGCGGTGTGCATCAATGACAGCTTGCCAGTGCTGTTCAGTACTGGAGCACTCAGTCGCTGACACAGCTCCTGGGCTAACGGGGTATCCTCTGCACTGCCCAACACGACTACTACCGCCTGCTGCGCCTGCACCAAGGTTTGAGCGACTGCTGCAAAGCGTTCGACAGGCCACCGCTTGGTGGACCAGCGGGCCCCCGGCGCGACCGCCAGAAGTGGCCGCATTAGACTCTCAGGCAGTTCCTGTTGCAGATAAGCCTGCATCGCTTCTCGACTCTCAGCCGTGAGGTGCATCTCCAGAGGTGGCAGGGGCGCTGTCATCCCTAAACACCGCAGCGGCGCCATATAGAGCTCTGGCACTGGCAGCATCGCCTGCAGCGTGTTCCAGCCCAGATGGACCAGGAGCGCTCGACGTATCGTCCGCTTTGTATAGGCCAGCTTGTGTTTTGCTAGGAGTCCGTGGTACAGGAGACAGCTCCGCAGTGTCCGCTGGAGATCCACGGCGACATCGTAGCGTGTCTGACGTAGACGCTGCAGGGTTTCCCCGAGTCCCTGCTGCGGCTCCAAGAGCAACAAGCGGTCCACACATGGGTTAGCACGCAAGACGTCCTGATAGGCCGCTTTGGTGAGAAAATCGATCCGGGCTGCCGGACAGTGTTCGCGTAACACCCGCAGTACGGGTGTGGTCAGTAAGATGTCACCGAGTGAGCTCAAACGGATAACCAGAATCCGTGTAAACTCCTGGACGTCCGCCACAGTGTTATACCGGTGCATCAGCCAGTATCCGCTGATAGGCTTGCAAAGTGCTGCCGGCCATGTGTTCCACCGTGAAATGTTCTGCCACGCGCTGGCGCCCAGCTCTGCCAAACATTTGGCCTTGCTCGGGATGATGCAGGACGTAGAACAGAGCCTGGGCAAGTGCGGCCGGGTCACGCGGAGAGACCAGGAGCCCTGTAACGCCGTCCTGAACCACTTCTGCGGTCCCGCCAGCATGCGTTGCCACCACGGGTTTGCCCAGGGCCATGGCCTCCAACACACCATTGGGTGTGCCTTCATGGGTGGAAGAAAAGACAAAAATCTCAAATCCCCGTATAAGAGCAGGGACATCACGCCGAAACCCAGCAAAATGTACTTGTTCAGCAATGCCCAGGGTTGCTGCCTGATCTTCCAGCTCATGGCGCAGTGCGCCATCACCAACAATCGCAACCCTTACATCAGGCTCGGTCTGGAGCAACTCTCTGGTCGCTTCGAGCAGATAACGGTGCCCCTTATGGCCAGCGAGATGCCCTACAGTGCCCACAACCCGTGTGCCCGTGGGAAACAGTGGCGCTACCTCCTGCGTCGCGTCGAAACGGCGCAAATCGATACTGCTGTGGATCGTCTGCACATGGTGAGCCGGTATACCACTGGCAATGAGCACCTGGCGTACAGCTTCGGATACAGCCACGTAATGGACCTTGGGAAGGGTATATTTCCAGCGGCTCAACAGGTTGCGGATCGGGGCAAAATCGATGCGTCGTGAGACCACCTTGTGCACTGTAGGAGCCCACACGCAGGCGAGCAGACCAATGGAGTGGGCGTGCGGCGCATGCATATGTAAAATCTCGACTCGCTGACGTCGTAGGTACTGCCCCAGCTTCCAGGCGGCCACGAGATCCAGTTCATGGCGCATACGTAGGGCCTGTACTGGCACTTTTGCCTCTTGGGCGCGCTGGTACAGGGCACTATGTGGTTGGCACACAATCATACTGTTGTGGCCCCACGTGTGCAGCAACTGGCTGAGATGTAACACTTGTTGTTCCCCGCCACGCCAGGGCACTTGTGAATCGAGGTGCACGATGTTCATGATTGCTGGATTTCCTTCAACACGGCTTCCACATGGATGCCTCGCAGACACGCGAGTGTACGCTCTTGCGGCTGGAAACACACATTGCGTTCACAAGGCCAGCAGTCGACAGGGTAGTGCAGAATCCTCACCGGACCAGGTCCCAACGGCTTCGTTTTGCCCGGATCCCCTGCTCCCCACACGATGTAGACAGGCGAGCCGCAGAGGGCAGCAACATGGGCCAGCCCCGAATCGTTGCTCACGGTAAAGCGGGCCTGTCGAAAAATTTGCCAATACGCCGATACCGGACCCCTGGCGACAAAGTCCGTCAACTGGCACATAGGATCTTGACAGAGTTGCTTGGCAACAGCAATCTCGGCTGTCCCTCCTACCACGAGCCCAGAGAGACCCGTGGTGCACGCAATATGTTTGGCCAGCGCCGCGAACCGTTCAACTGGCCAGCGGCGGGACGCTGCCATGCTGCCCGGGGCCAGGAGCCAATAGGGGTATGAGGGTGTCTCGACCAGGGCATCCACCAGCCAGGCCCGCCTTGCATCAAATTGATCACAAATGCCAAGCGTATCTGGCTCGGCCCCGTGGTGTGCCGGCTCTTGCCAGAAGCCTTGCGCCGTACCATGGGGACGCACAGCAGCCGGCAGGACATGTACGTATGCGTCAGCCCGGTGCTGCTTGCTGTGAGGCTCCCATACGAGTTTGTCATGGAGGAGAAAGCGGCGTCCATCGGTCGCATATCCACGGCGCCAGCGCACACCGGCCCGCGCGAGCAGCCAGGCTGAGGAAAACGAATTCGGTAAGCAAATGCCTAAATCCCAGGGACCATGGGCACGCAAGGCGCGTGCCCCTGCTTCCAGTGCCTGTATCTGGCCCCATGTCGAGGCCCTTGTGGGTTGGGGTAGCACATAAACCTTATCGACCAGATGACGAAATTGCACCGACGCCACCCAGGGCTGACATACGACCGCGATCTGCGCTGTGGGATAGCCGGCGCGCAGATAGTGGAAGCACGGATACGCCAGTATCTGATCTCCGATCCAGTTCGGAACGTGCACTAGGATTTTCTGTGGTGCCGGTATACGGTTCATACAATAGACCGATAAAGAGCCAGTGTTTGGCTGGCACACCGTTCCCACGTGAATGCTGTGGCATAGGCGCGTGCCCGTGCGAGGAGGGGAGCGGGCGTTTCCAGAGCACGATCAATACCGTCAGCAATAGCTTCTACGTCGTAAGGATTGACACTCACCGCCAAACCGCCGCTCACTTCGGGGGCAGCCCCTGTATTACCAATCACTACTGGGATCCCGCTCGCCATGGCTTCCAGAATGGGCATACCAAAACCTTCATAAAGCGTCGGAAAAACAAAGCAGCCAGCACCAGCATATAGGGCCGGCAGGTCAGCGTCAGGCACGTAGCCCAGCAGCCGTATATGCTTGTCAAGCCCAGATTGGTGTATCGCTGCAATGGTGTCTTCACTGCGGTACGACATGGATCCGACGAGCACCAGAGGACGCTCCGTGTGGGCCCGCGACTGCGCATACGCCTGTACGAGTCTCGCCGTATTCTTGCGCCCGGAGATGGTGCCAACAAACAACAAATACCCGGGTGAGAGCTGATAGCGCCGTAGTAACTGGCGCATAGCTTCAGGGCGATGCTGCCCAAAGTGCTGGTCAATACCCAGATAGACCACATGCACTCGCTCTTCAGGAACCCCCAGTTGCTGGGTGACGTCCTGCTTGGTGGTAACACTCACGGTAATAATGGCATCAGCACCTGCGGCGGCAGCTCTGTAGAGCTGATAGCGTTTCTTCCGGAATGCTGCCGAAGCAATAGAGTTGCCCGCTTGCATTATCAGGAGATCGTGCAGGGTCGCCAGGCGTTTGACCCCTCGCCAAGGTGGCAGTGTGCAATCGAGGCCATGTATAAGGTCAACATCCTTGCTAGGGGGCCACCACCCTTTGTAATAGGTCCGGCGAGCCAAGCCAGCAGGACACCACCAATCTTTCCGATGCTTCCAGCGTGAGAGCTTATAGAACAGCGTCAGGTGATCCTGTACCTCAACCTGGCCCCTTAAAGCAGAGACCAACTCAATGGTGTATCGGGATACTCCTGTCCTGGTATGCGTCACGACATTGCTGACATCTAAACCAATACGCATGATGCATCTCTACTATAGCCGAGATTACCTTACGTAGTTTGTTGCTGTTGGCTATACACGCTTGGAGACATGCGCTGCAGTTTTGTTATCCATGGTATACACGTCTGCACGGCAGCAAAGACTGTTTCGGCCGTCAGCGTGCGCAGGCATGCCATGTCCAGTGGCGGCCCACAGACATTTTTTTCACACGGCTGACAGGGGAGACCAGCCAGTACGGCGCGATGCCGAGGCTCAGGCGGGATCCAGTTGACGCTGTGCGTTGCCCCCATGATGGTCAAAGTCGGTATCCCTTGGCTGACCGCAACGTGCAGAGGCGCAGAGTTACACCCTATAAAGAGATCAGCCTGCGCCAAGAGTGCTGCCAGCATATGCAGATCCCATGCCGGGATGAGCACGGGGTGAGAGCGTGCCGCTGCAGCGATCGCTTGCACCTGGGCTTCCTCTCCCGGTCCCCAGAGCAGCAGTACCCGTGCGCCTAGGCGCTCCCCGAGCATATCGACCAAGGCGCTAAAATGGTCCCCGGGCCACTGTCGAGTTGGGACATGATGTGTGGGGTCAATACAGACGAGGAGTTCCTGAGAGGTGATAGCATGCGCGCGCAAAAAGGCTGCGACTGCATCCTGCTCACGCTGGGTATAGGGCAGAGTTGGGGTCAAATCTGTCGCCCGGATGCCTAGAGGCTCAAGCAGGCGCAAACGTTTGGCCACCGTATATTCTGGTACAGGATAATGATGCGGGACCAGCATTGTGTAAAGGAGCGAGCGGGGAAAACGGGCAAATGCCAGGCGATGTCTGGCACCACTGAGGCGCGTCAAGACGGCACTCCGCGGATTGCCAATGAGATCGATGACCAACTCGAAGCGCCGGCGACGTATGCGGCGTAGCAATTGCCATTGCTGACGCCATGTGGCATGGCGCGGGCGGATGATGACTTCGTCCAGGAGCGGATTGCTCTGCAGTACGCGTCCAGGTGATGGTTCGGTGAGAAAGGCGATATAGCTCTGCGGATAGGCGCTACGTAGGGCTCGCAGCACCGGCGTACTGAGCAGCACATCGCCGATCTGACGAAACTGGATGACCAGAATACGCTCTGCACGAATACATGGTTCTGGCTCAGCGATGCGGTGCTTCATCCTGCTCCCCGACTTTCAGACCTCACGAGCGGCACGATGACGATAAATTTCCGGGTTGAGGTCGGGATCGTTATACATTTTAAATTGCCGGTAGATTTTAAACGTTTTCCGACCGGACCAGAGATCGAGGCAGAGGCGGCACAGACATTCAAAGATATCGTCATGCTGCTCTGCCAGCACTGCCAGACGTTGCCGACAGGTCTGGCGGTGTATGACTGTGGCATCTTGGCGTTCTGCCTCACAGCCCATATAGTACACTTTCAGCGTCAAAATGGACAAGCGATCGAGGAGATTGCCAGGCGTTTCCGAGTGCAGTTCTGTCTCGGTGAGCTGTCGGGAGTTGTGCTCGTAAAGACAGGTAAACAACCATGAGTCGAGTTGCTCAATCTCTGCATGGCGCTGCTGATTGAAGACATCGATGGCGCGTTTACTCTGGGCAATGAAACTCTCAGAGGCCCCTGGCCGGCGTACGCCGTCTTCCATATGCCACAGGCGAAAATTGTAGAGATGTAAGCGATGCGCCCAGATAAGCCCTTGCGCAGGCAAGGAGAGCGGTGCTGCTGGCTGTGGTGCCCATACCGTTGTGAGTGATCTGTACAGGGGTACGACGTCAACAACCGTCCGCAGTTCCATGGGCAACAACGCGTGAGCACGCGCCAGGAGCTCTTGCAGACTGCCGCGGGAATCATTGGCGCTCTCGGCCATGATGTGCCTCACTTGACGAGGTATACATACAGGCTACGAGTCCAATGCCTGACCGCTGAGGCAGGCACGTTGGACCACAAAGGGTAAGGCCATGAGAAAATACAGAAGTGTGATCACTTCTGTGTCCCCAAAGGTATGCTCGAAGAGTCCTTCGATATGAAAACCGATGACGCTAGCCAGGCTGCCGACCACCAATGCCTTGGCCTGCCTTTGCTTGGGCTCCAAACATTCATAAATGCGCCAGGTTTGATAGCCATAGGCCCCCCATATCCACAGCCAGCAAGCGAGACCCAACAGACCTCTCTCTGCTGCGACCTGGATAATATTGTTGTGTAAATGACCGATACGTCTTTTGGGATCGACTGGACTGTCAGGCTCTCTATAGTGCTGATATATTCGCACCATAGCGCCCATGCCCACCCCTGTCCAGGGATGGTCGCGGATGATGCGTACACCACTGGACCACATGGAGAGGCGCTCCTGGGCTGTAATCTCCTGTCGATTGACAATGCTCAAAGCACGGATTTTGATGGTCTGGGGGATCAGCAGGAGGACAACCAGAGCGACAAATGGCAGGGCAAGCAACAAAGCCTTCTGACGCAGTGCAAAGATCACACAACATCCGGCAATGAGTCCGCACCAGGCGCTGCGTGTCTGGGTCATCAGCAGGGCGGCAGTGATGATGAGCAAGGCCGGTACAGCCCACAACAGCTGGCGGCGGTGTGTACAGCACAGCACTTGTGCCACGGTCATGAGGTCCACGAGCATGAGAAGGCCGGCAAACGTCATATAAATGCTCATCGTTCCACGAACCCGAAAGTTGACCCCGTGCCTGAGAGACTGAGATAAACCATAGAGCGCCATGATAGTGGCAGTGATAATAAGCACGCGTACCAGGGTTGTCGCACGCTCCTCCGTGGTCACCTGGTCGACGATCAGGTAAAACAACAACACCGCAAAGAAGTTGCGGAGTTCGATTAGACTTGCTAAGGGCTCAACAGCCAGGATGGTGGAGAGCACTGATGCCAGCAAAAAAGCACTGAAGGGCATGAGGAGGGGCAAGCGCCACTGCCGGGTGTCGCCCTGGAGGTATGCGCGTATTGCCCACGCGATGAGGGCGAGGATATATGCCATTTGCATGGCACTAATGGAAATGACCGAGCAGACGACGTAGGCAAAGAGGGCACCGACGATCACCCGCTCAAGCATCTGCTGCATTCTGTAGCTGCGGTCGTTGTGTACCAGCATACAATAATGGCCTCGCACGAGCCCTATCGCTGTTTCCAGCGTCGATGGAGCCAGAACCAGTGATCGGGGTAGCGCCGTACATACGATTCAATAATGTGTGTAAACACACGCGTATTCTCGACAATATCCTGCTGCAGATTCCCGGTACGACGTAAAGGGATTTCTTGACTAAAGACAAGCCGATGACGTCCTTCGCCGACGCGAACAAGAAAACCGCTGACAACAGGACAGTCAGTACGCAAGGCCAACAAGGCTGGACCTTTCGAAGTATAAGCATTGGTGCCAAAAAACTCCACCTGAATACTCTCATGACGTAAGCCGCTCTGGTCCATCAAGACGGCAACAATCTCCCCACGACGTAACACCTTGAGACATTCTGCCAGGGCTGCACGCTTGGCAATGGTGCGATAACCACAACACTGGCGATAGCTCTCAGCGAGGCGCTGCAGCGCAGGACTGTCGAGAGGGCGCACAATAACGTGCAAAGGTGTGTTCAGACACAGAGCTACAGCTGGCGCCAGTTCCCAGCTCCCGAAATGTGCTGAGATGATCAACAGGCCCCTGCCACGTTGCAGAAGGGCCTCGACATGCTCGAGACCCTCCACGTGACACATCGTCGTGAACCTTTGCAGCGTGAGCCGACGCACATGGCTAAAATCGATAAGATGCTGTCCCAGATTGCGAAAGGTCGCGCGCGCAATTTGACCACGCTCCGCGGCTGTTTTGTCGGTACCAAAAGCGATGGCAAGGTTGTCGATGGCGATACGGCGGCGCCTGGCAAGTACCAGGTAGAGCAGGTCACCCAGACGTGCGCCAAACCAGTACGCCATCCCTACGGGCAAGCGTGCGAGCCCGCGGAGGGCGCTTAACGCCAAGACGTAGAGGACATGGTTAGCGAACGTCTGCATGAGACACGAGTGCCTGCAGTTGGTGCGAAAACGGCGGATCACTGGCGGCAAACGTCACACCAATGCGTAAGGTATAGAGAGGTACCGATGCGTGCCAGGAAGGAGCCAGACGTACAGCATCTTTTTCAGTCGTAATGAGATACGACGCCCGCTGTTTGTTGACCGCGGCTACCATGGTCTGCCAATCTTCCTGGGTATAGGGATGATGGTCAGGGAAAACGAATAAGGTCACCACCTCTGCGCCCAGCTGTGTGAGCGTACTGACAAATGCCTGTGGATTGCCAATGCCCACAAAAGCGACGCCGCGGCGCTGCCCTAGAGTCGCAGGTGCTACCACGCGGTGCGTGTCCTGTTGGTAGAGGGCTTCGACAACCGTCGCCATACGATAAATGGGCTGCTGGCTGTTCCACTGGCGAATGTGTCGACAAAGTTCTGGCAACGTTTCAGTCGTCATCTCCACACGCGTCAAAACGATGGCATGGGCACGCCGTAAGGCCCGTAGCGGTTCACGCAAAATACCACGCGGGAAGAGGGCTCCAGGCCCAAAGGGATTGCTCGCGTCGATCAATACAATATCCAGGTCGCGCTGCAAGGCATGATGCTGAAACCCATCGTCGAGAATCACTACCTGGGTACCAAACTGCTCGTGCGCATAGCACCCTGTGCGATAGCGATCCTTGCCAATTAACACTGGTACCCCGGGGAGAGAGCACGCCAGCAGATACGGTTCATCGCCTGCTGTCTGCCAGTCCAGGAGAGGACCATGGCCTGACGACACAACACGTAAGCGCGCTGCAGGGCGAGCCCCATAACCACGGCTCAATACAGCCACACGCAACCCCTGTTGTTGGTACCAGCGCGCCACCCACATGGTCAGCGGGGTTTTCCCTGTGCCACCCAGGGTGAGATTTCCGATGCTTACGACGGCACAGGGGAGCTGGCGTCGCCGCCGTACCCCCCAAGTATAGCTGGCCAGATGCCCACACGCGAGCCCGCGATAACACTGAGAGGCAAGCCATAACGGCGCGAGTCCTACCTGCAGCCACAGCGATGGCGCTTGGGCTCCCCACATACCCGTGTACAACATTTGCCGCCAGCGCAAGCCTCCCATGAGAATCGTTTGCACGCTAACCCCTTTGTGGTCCTACGGTCGAGTGGTGCTGAGGAGCGTCTTGAGCGCTGTACTGGTACGTTCCAGGGCGCCACGATTCGCGGCAAGGGCGGCTAAGGCACATTGGCCCATCGTCTTGCCTGCCTCGGGATGGGTGAGCAAATAGACCAGGCGCTCGTAGAGCTCCTCCTCCCCCTGCACCTGTACTGCTCCGCCGGCTTGCTGCAACAGGGCTGCCAGTTCCGGAAAGTGGTGCATGTAAGGACCAAAGAGGAGAGGTTTGGCAAATACGGCTGGCTCCAAGATGTTGTGCCCTCCTATAGGCACCAGACTTCCACCAATAAAGGCCACCGTACACAGGCTATACAGGGTAGCAAGTTCCCCCATGGTGTCCAGGACGAGAGCCGTAGCACCAGCCAGATCAGTAGTCTGGACATCCTCACACTGAGAACGACGCACTGCCCGGCAGGCATGGGCCTGTATGTGACGCACCACGACTTCGACTCTTTCCAAATGACGTGGAGCCAGCACGAGGAGGAGGTCAGGGTAGTGCACATACAGCCGCCGGTAGACGGCCAGCAGCAGACTTTCTTCGCCTTCGTGCGTACTGCCGGCGACCAGAAGACGCCGGCCTATGACCAGGGGAGCAAGAGGATGTGTATGGTTGGGCTGGGCAGTCGCGAGCAGGGCACGGTCAATATTAGTGTTGCCCGTCACCTGGAGACGCCTGGCGTCCATGCCCAGGTGTTGAAAGCGACGGGCGCCCTCTTCTGACTGTACGAGGCCTAACGTCACATCCGCTAACACACGACGCATCAGAGGGCGGATCCATTGGTAGCGCCGAAAGGCTCGCGGCGACAGGCGGCCATTGACCAAGACCACGGGAATCTGGTAATGCGCTGCGGCGTGGAAGAGGTTTGGCCACAACTCGGTCTCCTGGACAATCAAGGCGCATGGACGCAGACATCGCATCATACGCCGCATAAGCCAGGGCAGATCAAGAGGCAGCACAAATATATTAACAGCCTCCGGGACGATTTGCTGGGCTATGTGTTTGCCGGCCGGCGTGAACACAGACAGCACAATAGGGAGGTCAGGCACACAAGTATGGAGCTTGGCGATAATCGGACGTATCCCTTGCACCTCTCCCACCGAAGCGGCGTGAAACCATACGCAGCCACTGGCAGCTTGCACTGCGGTAGAGGAGACAATACCATAGCCAAAACGCTCTGCGAGATCGCGATGATACGTTGCGCCCCGCAGGCAGCGCCAGAGAATGTGTGGCAGCAATCCAACCCCACCGAGGAGGAGGAGGAGGGTGTACAGAGCATACATAGTGTGATGTTAGGGCGCAAAATAGTGATCAGCCATCTCCGTGATACGTCGCAGGCTCGTTTCGACCTCGTGTTGCTTGGCCTGGAAGACGGTTGGCGAAGCAGTCGCTGGCACGTAGATTGGTTCGCCATAGACGACCACAACACGACTGAAAGGCAGCGGCATAAGGAATGCATCCCAACTGCGGAAGACCTTTTTCCAGCGCGCGCCGTAGGTCACCGGCAGAATCGCAGCCCCCGTCGTCTTGGCTACTGCTACAATGCCTGGCTGGACGGTATAGCGTGGTCCGCGCGGGCCATCAGGCGTAAAGGCTGCATGATACCCGCTGTAGACTTTCCGCACGATTTCCATAAGGCCTTGAGCCCCGCCCCGGCTGCTCGAACCACGTGTCACGTGCACGCCAAAGCGCTGCAGCACCTGGCTGACGAACTCTCCATCTTTGCTATGGCTGACCAGGATCGTTAGCCGCTGGTGCTGGTAGCGATGCAAAAAATACAGGGCCCGCCCATGCCAAACGGCCAGCAAAACCGACCTGTCTCCATGCCACGCCCGCTGCTCAAAATGTTGCTGTAGATGTTCGGCTCGCAGGGTGCAGTAGAGGAGGCGCAGCCCCCAGCTGAGCAAGTGTACCACGCAGGCCATGAGCCAACGGCGATACCAGACCGCGTTGCTGTAGGGCATTACTCTTGCACCGTGGCGGTAGCGCGCGTCTCTGCTACCTGCAAAAACTGTCCAACACACGCCGCAGCACGCCGTGCGCCTTCCCCCGTGCCCAGTGTATGGCGGAGGAGGGCTAACTCCTGCCTGACGTACTGGGCGACCTCAGGATGTTCTAGAGAGTGCAAGGCCAGGGCCGCGAGGGTCTGGGGACACAGCGCTTCTTGGAGAAGTTCAGGCGCCACGGGTCGGCCAGCCACAATATTTATTAATCCAATATAGGGGATGCAGAGCACCCGTCGTGCCAGCCAAGCTGTGATCCGATGCATTTTATAGACAATCACCATGGGCGTCCCAATCAGCCCTGCCTCCAGGGTGGCTGTACCGGAAGCCACGAGGGCAAAGTGTGCAGCACACAACGCGGTATGACTTTGCCCAGAGATAAGCGTCAGAGGAATGGGGTAATGCGTCAGGAACTGCTGGACTTCGTCCATAGCGAGAGTTGGCGCCACCGGTATAATCCCTTGTACGCTGGGCAGACGCTGTCGGATGCGTTGGAAGGCGGCAAGCATGGTGGGGAGAAGATTCCGGAGTTCCTGACGGCGACTCCCAGGTAAGAGTGCGACAATAGGGGTTTGTGCGTCGAGTCCCAGACTACACGCAGCTTGCGTGGGTGCTGGTAGGTGGTGCAGACGGTCGAGGAGCGGATGACCGACATACTCAGCATCCACACCAGCGGCAGTATAGAACGGCACCTCAAAGGGAAACAGCGTCAGCATTTTATCGACATAACGTGCCACACGTTTGACACGGCCCTGACGCCAGGCCCAGATTTGCGGGCTAATGTAGTACACTACAGACAGCCCAGCACGCTTCGCCAAACGCGCAAAGGTGAGATTGAAGCCTGGAGCATCGATCAGGACGACTACCTGTGTGCCACGCCGTGCTGCTGTCCGTAGCAATTGGTAAGCTATGCGCAGGCCCGACGGCACTTTGGCCAGTATTTCCACCACTCCCACCACATTCAGCGCCTGCACATCGAACAGCGTTTCTACACCCGCTGCCCGCATGTGGTCGCCACCCAAACCATATACCTGGAGCTGCGGAAAACGCTCGCGCAAGGCCCGTACCAAGGCTGCTCCGTGCTGGTCACCGGATGCTTCGGCTGCCACCATCAACAGCGATGCAGCCTGCCCTGCGTGAGACGGGCGCTCCACTACGCTCTCCCGACCGCATCCGCTGACTGGAGCGATGCCGCTGATACCCCCACGAGGGCTACACGGCGCGCATCGGCCAGGGCCACTAACTCTTGGAGACGTAGCATGAGAGTGGTCCCTGCTTCAACGGCCAGTACGGCACCTCGCCCAGCGATGATCCGGTGCAGCGTGTGCGGCCCGACCGCTGGCACATCAAAGCGCATATCCTGCTGTGGACGGCTCACCTTGACGACGACCGTGCCACGGCCCCCATACTGACATCCCCGCTCGATGGCGACGTCTGTACCCTCGATGGCCTCCACCGCGAGTACTGTCTGACGGCGTACCACAATCGTCTGGCCGATGTCTAGCGCTGCGAGCTGTTTGGCGCGCGCAAAACCATAGCGGATATCATCCCAGGCACGCTGGCTCGGCTGTTGCTTACCGAGAATACCTTCTGGAGTCACCAGATGTCCCAGGAGGCGTGTCTGCTCAATCACCTCCAGTCCTTCTTCGGCAAATTCGGCGATGATGGCACGCAACAACGTCACATCTCGGTAGTCACGCATCCGGCTGAGCCCCCGTAGGACACGCAAATCGAGACGTGGATTCTCAAACAGGAAGCGCTTCTCCACCTTGCCTACCATCACGACCTGTTGCACGTGATGACGTTGAAATGTCCGAATGATCTTGGTGAGTTGGCCAGGACCATAATGCACGAGCGTAGGGCAATATGGCATCAGTTGGGCTGCCACGTGTGTTGACAGCGCCACAGTGGGTAAAGGCATCCCCTCAGCATACGCTCGGCGGGCAATAATTTCGGGGAGTTCTCCGGCTCCGGCGATCATTCCCAAGTGTGCCATGCCAGGTTCCACTCAGACCAGACCATCTTTGTCGAGGATCTCCAGGACTTGGAGAGCCACCTGCAGCGAGCGCAGTTCTTCGTCCACTGAGACCACCCGGATGGCCCCTTCCGTAGCGCAGTCGATCAGGTGTTTGATTTCCAACTTGAGTGGATTTTCTTTGTGGACAAAAATGCGCTCGATGAGCGATTCTTGTTTATAGCGTAGAGCCCCACGTGTCACCAGATGTTCCGACGAGGCTTGGCGATGCACACGAATATCCTGATCCGTGTAATCGAGTACAATGTACGCATCGCGCTGTGTAATGGCCATGGTACGGATTTTGATCTCTGTGGCACGTGAAGCAATGATATTCGCAATACAGCCATTCTGGAAGCAGATCTGGACATTGGCCAGGTCTTCATGGTCAGTATAGATGGCTTTACCCAGGGCATACATGCGTCGCACAGGGGAGTGCACGAGGTTCAGAATGATGTCGATATCGTGGATCATGATATCGAGGATGACTCCATCCTCCTTAATACGCGGCACGAAGGGCCCTAAGCGACGGCTTTCGATCAACCAGGGATCCTGGACGATCTTTTTTAACTCTTGCACTGCCCCATTGAATCGTTCGACGTGGCCAACATGTAAGACAACGTTCTGAGCCTCTGCGAGGCGAAAAAGTTTGCGTGCCTCCTCCAAGGTATGTGTCATGGGCTTTTCCAGGAGCACATGCACGCCAGCTTCGAGGAAATCGCGCGCGACACGGTAATGCAGCGAGGTGGGTACAGCGATACTGACGACATCGACCGCGCCGAGCAGCTCATGGTAATCTGTCACGGGTATCGTCTTGTATTTCTCGGCTATGGCTGTGACGCGGTCCTCGTCACAATCGGCCACACCGACCAACTCGACATTGAACAGTTCACTATAGACCCCAACGTGGTATTGGCCCATCTGGCCAACACCCACCACTCCAGCTCTCACTTTTTGCATCATCGTGTCCCGCTGCCAGTATGCATACGGTGATACCACGACCGCGTCCATGGCAAGTCATTTGAGGTTATGAGCAGATACCGCGTTGTGAATGCTCGATAAAACTTATGAGGTGTGCGACCGGGGCGCTAGGAGTCAATTGGCACTGTATTGTAGCAAGGGCTTGGCTCACATTCAAGCCAGAGCGATAGAGGGTGCGGTAGGCGATCTTCAACTCCCGACGGGCCTCAGAACTAAATCCAGCCCGTCGTAAGCCGACCGTATTCAGACCATGTACGGTTGCTGGATTTCCCGCTGCCAGAAGAAAGGGAGGGACATCTTGCATGAGCCGGGAACTTCCTCCAACCATACTATAGGCCCCAATGCGGACAAACTGATGCACGCCGGTGACGCCACCAATCACGGCCCCGTCTTCTACTTCCACATGCCCAGCAAGCCCCGTCAGACTGGCCAGGGTTGTGTGGTTGCCTAGCACACAGTCGTGCGCGATATGCGCCTGTGCCATAATGAAGTTATGCGATCCCAGGCGTGTACTCCCTCCCGGTTTCATACTCCGTTGAATCACCACTAATTCACGGATATCGTTCTCATCTCCGATATGGAGGTAACTCGGACTCCCATCATACTTCAGATGCTGAGGAGCCCCGCCCAATACCGCCCCCGTACCAATGCGACACCGTGCTCCTATGACTGTCCAGCGTTCAAGAACTACATGGGCCGCAATGGAGGTCTCCGCCCCGATAGTCACCTCTTCACCAACGATGGCAAAAGGGCCTATAGTGACTCCATCAGCCAGTTTTGCCGTAGGATGCACGATGGCTCGTGGGTCGACATGGAGCGTCACCGCTTGTGCCCCTCTCGAGTATTGTCCGCTAAGAACACTTGTAACTCAGCTTCAGCCGCCAGAGCCTTGTCTACAAATGCCTGACCGCGTACACGCCAGACTGGCCCACGCCGACGGATAACCTCCAGGCGCATAATGAGTTGATCTCCCGGAGTCACCTGGCGCCGAAATTTGCCGCGATCAATGCCAGTAAACAGAGGGGTCTTGCCGAGAGTCACGGTATCTGAATAATACACCAGCACCCCTCCAACCTGGGCCATCGCTTCGATCACCAACACCCCCGGCATGACCCGGTAATGGGGAAAATGTCCCTGAAAGAACGGCTCGTTCAGGGTCACATTTTTGAGGCCGATAGCATACTCATTACAAACAATTTCCTGAATGCGATCGACGAGCAAAAATGGGTAACGATGCGGCAGTATAGCCAGGATCTCTTCCGGTCCCAGTGCGTTCACGACTTTTTCTCCCGACCCTCGATCTCCTCGAGGCGCCGTTGGAGTTGCTTCACCTGTTGAAACAACTCGCCAAGCCTCAGGCTATACAAGTGCATGCGCTTTGCGACCGGACCAGGCAGAGCCGGGGTTCCATACACCGTCGCGCTTGGCTCGAGATCGGAGAGTACCCCCGCCTGTGCGGAGATGGATACCTTATCCCCCACTGTGATATGGTCAGCGATACCGACCTGTCCCCCCATGCGCACTCCAGAGCCGACGTGTACGCTGCCTGATAACCCCACCTGCCCTGCTAACACTGAATGCCGCCCAACGACACTATTGTGGCCGATCTGCACTAAATTGTCGAGCTTTACTCCAGTCTCGATGAGCGTATCCCCCACGGTCGCCCGGTCAATACACGTATTGGCACCAATTTCTACGGTATCACCAATGATGACACGGCCCACCTGTGGGATCTTATGGTAGGAGCCATCTGGGAGAGGATAAAAGCCAAATCCATCCGCACCGATAACGGCGCCACTATGGACAATGACTCCTCGTCCCAGGTGCACCTGCGGATAGAGACTGACGTTGGCATACAGAATGCAGTCCGCTCCGATCTCACAGGCCTCACCGATATATGTTCCAGGATACACTGTGACATTATCCCCCAGCCGCACGCCCCGGCCAATCACGACATACGGACCAATGTTGACGCCTGTTCCCAGGATTACCTCAGGATCAATAATGGCACGGGCATCAATACCCCAGGTGGGAGGTCGTAGTGGGAAAAAGTGCTCCAGGAGGTGGATGAAGCCGAGATAGGGATCGGCAACACGGATGGCCGGACGGTCAACTGGTATGTGGGGCGCAACTAGCACTGCTGTGGCCCGTGACGTCGCTAGTCGCGCCGCATGTTTGCTCTCCGTGAGAAAGGTTAGGTCCCCTGTCTGCGCCTGGTCCAAAGGGGCAATGCCACAAATGATTGTCTGTTCATCCCCCTCGAGTTCACCTGCCAGTAAACAGGCTAACTCAGCCAGCGTCACACGCATGGTCCTTCCTTTCCCAGTTAGCGTTTTTTCCCTGAATGTGTAGCTGGAGGTGTCGCAAGAATTTGGTCTGCTGGAGTTTGATCGAAACGTTGAACGATTTTTGGCGTAATATCTATCGCCTTATTGAAATAGAGCACCACTGCAGTGTTTTCGTTACCTTCCAGCACCAGATTGTAGCCTTCGCGTTCACCAATCTCTTGCACAACCTTACGGACAGAAAGCAAGAGATTTTGTGTTTCTCGGATTTCCCGCTCACGGAACTCTTGTGTAGCATCCTCCGTAAAGCGGTTCGTATCGTCGATAAAGCGTTTCAGCTCCCGGGCTCGGCGACGATAATCTTCGTCTTTGGCCGCACGTGCCTGCTCAGTTAACAAGTCCTTTTGCGAGCGAAACTCGGTTTGCAGTTTCTGCAGTTCCTCTTCCTTCTGGCGCTTGAACTCAAGCTTCGACTTGATTTCTTGCTGTAACTTGTCGCCGAGATCTCGCAGCCGATCTTTTGCGGCTCTACCGCGTACAGACTGATCCAGCACAGCTTGTAAATCGACGACGCCGACTTTCTGTGCGTGTGCGGTTTCTGCCAGGCCCAATCCCCAGGCTATAACCACCAGGCACGTCCACAACCCAACCTTCCTCAAGCATCCCTTGTGCATCCAGACGACTCCTTCTTCCTTTGCATCTACTTTTCGCAGGTGCCCGGGGCGTCCATCTGTGGCCTTCCTTCCCTTGCCTTAGAAGGACCCCAGTAGAAAACCCAGGGCGCCGAGCTTCTCACCACGCTGCCTGTCGAGCTTGAACCCATAGTCTAAGCGAATCGGTCCCAGAGGAGTAATGAGCCGGAAGCCAACGCCTGCACTCCGGCGTAGATTGCCAAAGTCAAATTGATTGGGCGAATTGTAGACATTCCCGGCATCGAAAAAGGTCACCAGACGTATGAGGCGACCAAAACTACGTCCGATCTCCAGGTTAAACTGCAGGAACGAGGTGCCCCCCAGAGGGTTACCACGTGAATCTTTGGGGCCAATATCACGAAATTCAAAGCCACGGACAGACGTAGCGCCGCCGAGAAAAAATCGCTCTGAGGCGGGCAGCTCTCTCCCCGCAAACCCTTCACCGATGCCAAAACGCCCACGTACAAAGCCCGTAAGACCTTCCGGTAAGGGGAAATACCAGGTGGTACCCCCCACAACCTTGTAAAAGCGGTTCGTGCCTCCTAAACCTGCCCCGGTCACCTCCAACCCCTGCAATGACCCTCCCGCAGGATCAAACTGATTGTCACGTGAATCCCAGGCGATACGCGGTGTTATGCTGCTCGTATACGAGGTGCCTTCTTGTTGGCGTAACAAATCGGAAGCCCCAGGGTCAAGGTCACTAAGATCCAAGATCTCATAGTTGTATGTCACTGAGATCCGTGCATACTCGCCCAAGGTACGTCCTAAGGTAAGACCAGTCCCTGTCCGTTTCGACTTAAAAGTATTATAGTCGAGTGAACGCCGAAACAGACTGACGCCAGCGTTGATTGGCCGACCAAAGAGGTATGGCTCCTGGAAGTCAATGACAAAATCTTGCGATAGACTCCCAATCCGGGCACTGGCACCAATTGTCTGCCCACGCCCAAAGAGATTACTCTGGCTTACAGAGGCTGTAAAGACAACATTTTCTATCGAGCTAAAACCAATCCCGGCGGTAAACTGGCCGGTAGAACGCTCCGTCACATCGACCTCGAGATCCATCAATTCTTCTTCACTGCGGCGTTTCGTGTCGATTTTGACTTCCTCGAAATATTGCAAGTTCATGAGGCGTTGTCGCGAACGTTGTAAGCGCGTGGCACTATAGAGTTCCCCTTCATCGAGGCGCATTTCACGCCGAATCACCTGGTCGCGCGTGCGCTCATTGCCAACAATATCAATACGTCCGATATAGACTTTAGGGCCAGGCCGAGTCGTAAAGCTCAAGTTCACCACACGCGCCGACTGGTCAATCGACACCGTTGGTGTCACATCGGCAAATGCATATCCGCGGTCCGCGTAGGCATCCGTCAGCCCGGCAATATCGCTTCGGACTGCCTCACGACTATAGATTTCTCCCGTGGTGAGGCGCACCTTTTGGCGTAATTCCTCCTCCTTAAAGACATTATCACCTGTGAGGGTTACCTTGCCGACTTTGAATTGCTCCCCCTCACGAGTAATGGGGACAGTAATGATAATGCCTCCGGCCTCACGGTTGATCTCCACGACAGGTTCGCCGATCTGCACGTTGATATAGCCGTTATTCTGGTACACATTCTCGAGCAGTTGCAGATCAACGCGGAGCGTCTCAGGCTTATAGAGGGCTGAGGAGCCGCTGATAACGGGGAGGGTATATTCTTTGAGCTGCACGGCGTTCCGCAATTCGCCATCCGTGAATCCCTTATTGCCCGAAAAACGAATACGGCTAATATAGATTTTCTTCCCTTCTGTGATACGCAGCAAAACATCGACCTGATTGTCGGCAACCTCTGTCACTTCTGGACTTATGTGGGCAAAGTAATAGCCTTCTTCCCGATAATATTTTTGCAGGGCAGCGACGGTATCATTGAGGAGATTGCGCGCAAAGGTCGAGCGCTCTTTGAGCAAGATACGTTTCCTGATTTCGGCTGCGTCAATATACCGATTGCCCTCGAAGGTCACGTTGCGCACCGCGGGCTTTTCGACCACAGTAATAATCAAACGTACACCGTCTGGGACGTCCTCGGCGAGGACTTGAATGTCGTCGAACGTGCGGAGGGCATAGAGCCGTTTGATATCATCACTAAGCGTTTGCGGCACATACGGCTTGCCCACCTCCGTCTTTAAGTAAAAGCGGATGGTTGACTCTTGGGTACGGCGGTTACCACGGATCTCAATATCGCGTACGAGCACCCCTGGACTAATGGCTGCGGCTGCTTGCCAACTCGAATAGAGCATCCAGAGGAGCAGCAGCGAGCAGCCCACCACGCAGCGACGCATCATCAACCCAGGCTCCTGACTTTGTACGACACTCCCGCTGGTCTAGCCCAAAAACTCGGGTGTGCACGCCGCCTCTAGACACACCAAAGCCCGATGGATACTATCGTCCACCGGGCTTTGACCGCTACGTGCACGAGATGCGACGCTTATCTTAGCTATCCGAGAGACTTTCGACAGCGTCTTCTTGCTTTGCCAGAAACACCAGCTCCTCACCGGCGAGCTTGATTTGAACTACGCCACCCTGGGGGAATTCCCCGCGTAAAACTTCTTCCGAGAGCGGGTCTTCAATATGGCGCTGGATAGCACGCCGCAGGGGCCGAGCACCGTACGCCGCGTCGTATCCCTGCTGCGCCAACCATTCCTTGGCGCTGTCGTCGATTTCGAGGGTAATACCGCGCTCGCCCATCTGCTGGTTCAAGCGTTGGAGCATGATGTCCACAATCTGCTTGATGTGATCCATATTCAGCGGGTGGAACATAACGGCTTCATCAATACGATTGAGAAATTCGGGGTTGAAGGTCTTTTTCAGTTCGTTCATGACGCTCTCTTTCATCTTCGAGAACGTCACTTCGTCGGTGCCCTTCTGGAAGCCTATCGCCGTGTTCTTTTCGATCACCCGTGCGCTCAGGTTCGAGGTCATGATCAAGACCACATTCTTGAAGTCGACCTTGCGGCCGTAGCTATCCGTGAGATGGCCGTCATCCATGACCTGGAGCAACACGTGATAGATGTCTGGATGGGCCTTCTCGATTTCATCCAGCAGCACCACTGAATAAGGCTTCCGCCGTACTTGTTCGGTGAGTTGACCGCCTTCGTCATAGCCAATATAGCCCGGAGGCGCCCCTGTCAGACGCGAGACGTTGAATCGCTCCATGTACTCCGACATGTCGACCCGGATCAGGGCGCTCTCATTGCCAAACAAAAATTCGGCTAAGGCCCGCGCCAACTCCGTTTTGCCGACACCTGTTGGTCCTAAGAAAATGAACGTCCCAACTGGGCGCCGTGGATCCTTCAAGCCAGCTCGCGAACGCCGAATGGCGCGCGTGATCACTGCAATAGCCTCCTCTTGACCCACGACTCGCTTGTGCAGCTCATCCTCCATATTGAGCAAGCGCTGCGATTCCGCCTCTTCGATCTTCGACAGCGGAATACCCGTCATGCGGGACACCACATAGGCCATGTCCTCTTCCGTCACGACGATCTCGCGCTCATCATGTGTGTCTTCCCACTCCTGCTTCAAGATATCGATCTGACGGCGAATGTCTTCCTCTTGATCCCGCAATTCGACAGCTTTCTCAAACTCCTGGTTCTCAATCTTCTCTTTTTTCAGGCGCACGATCTCGTTAATCTTACGCTGTAAATCTCGTACCATGGGGGGTGGGGTAATGCGCCGCAGCCGTACCCGCGCGCCGGCCTCGTCCATGACGTCAATGGCCTTATCGGGCAGAAAGCGATCGGTCACATAACGCGCCGACAGCTTCACCGCTTGTACGATAGACGCATCGGGGATGCGAAGGTGGTGATGCGTCTCATAGCGATCCCGCAAGCCTTTGAGGATCTCGATACTTTCTTCCACGCTGGGCGGATCAACCATAATGGGTTGGAAGCGGCGCTCCAAAGCCCCATTTTTCTCAATGTACTTGCGATATTCATCGAGCGTCGTCGCGCCGATACACTGGATTTCACCACGCGACAAAGCCGGCTTGAGCATGTTGGAGGCGTCTACCGAGCCTTCAGCAGCCCCAGCCCCTACTAGAGTGTGCAGCTCATCAATGAAGATCATGACGTTTTCCGCCTGCACGATCTCTTTCATGATGGCCTTCATACGTGCCTCGAATTGGCCACGATACTTGGTCCCAGCCACCAACGCGCCTAAATCGAGGGCCACCACACGCCGATCAAAGAGCAGTTGTGGCACTTCACGATTCACAATACGTTGCGCCAAGCCCTCGACAATAGCGGTCTTGCCAACGCCGGGTTCACCAATGAGCACCGGATTATTCTTGGTGCGTCGGCTGAGGATCTGTACGACCCGCTCGATCTCGTTTTCGCGTCCGATAACCGGGTCGAGCTTGCCGACCTGCGCTAGCTCCGTCAAATCACGCCCAAACTCGTCCAACGCCGGGGTTTTGCTCTTCTCTTTGGTTTTCGTCGCCGGTTCTTGTAGAAGATTGAGAATCTTCTCACGCGTCTCCACCAGCCGAATCCCCAGTGCATTCAGCACCTTGGCAGCAATGCCCTCCTTCTCCTTCAGGAGGCCCAGCAAGAGGTGCTCCGTCCCAATGTAGTTGTGCCCCATGAGACGCGCTTCCTCGACACCGTACTCCAACACCTTCTTTGCTTTGGGCGTAAAGGGGATTTCTCCCACGATAAGGGCGTTCGCATTGCGCGGCAGGTGACGCTCGACCTCCATACGGATCTGATCAATACTCAAACCCGCTTTCTGCAGCACGGTGATCGCAATGCCACCTCCATCTTTGAGCATACCAAGCAGAATGTGTTCGGTACCGAGATACTCATGATGATGCCGCTCTGCTTCTTCCCTTGCGAGAATGATGACCCGTCTGGCTCGTTCTGTAAATCGCTTGAACATACGTCGCGTCTCCTCAGACTGCGCTGACCTTTCCGTCCACAAGGGAAATCGCCCGGTCCATATGTGCAGCAAACTCACGGTCATGCGTCACAATGACGAACGTTTGCCCCAATTCCTCATTTAGCTGGCGTAACAGTTTTTGGATGGCCTGACCCGTGGCTCGATCCAAGTTTCCCGTTGGTTCATCGGCCAGGACCACATCCGGTTTATTAATCAGGGCCCGGGCGACCGCCACACGCTGTTGCTCTCCCCCAGAGAGCTCCCCAGGCCGATGATGCAGCCTATCTCCTAAACCGACACTGACTAAAAGATGACGCGCTTCTCGTTGCGCATCGTGCTTTGCCCAACGTTGGATGAGGGCCGGCATCATGGTGTTTTCCAATGCAGAAAATTCGGGCAAAAGATGATGAAACTGAAACACAAACCCAATACGGCGATTACGAAAGTCAGCTAAGGCACGATCATGGAGGTGTGCTAGCTCAACCCCACAGCAACGTATTGAGCCTTGTGTCGGACGATCCAGGCCGCCCATGAGATGCAGGAGCGTACTTTTTCCGGCACCAGACGGCCCTACAATGGCCACCATCTCCTTCGCAGCGATCGCCAGGTGCACACCGCATAGCACCTCAACGGTTGTCTTGGGCTGTACGTAGTGCTTATACACGCTCTCAACCTGGATTAACATCGCTTTGCGGCTGCCCTCCCTCTCTCGTCCGCTGTTTATCCGCTCCTAATAATAACACGAACTATTCATATCGCAAAGCCACAACTGGATCTAGCCGTGAAGCATTCCATGCCGGATATAATGTGGCGCAAAAACTCACGGCAATCGCCGTGAGCACAATCAGCGTGACATCCACAGCATGGATTTGCACCGGCAGCTTGTCAAGGAAATACACATCAGGAGAAAAAAATTGGATCCCGAGCAAACGCTCGACGACACCTGCTATCGACTGCAAATTCCATGCCAATACTAGGCCGCCAAGACATCCGAGCAGCGTCCCAACCACACCGATGATCATGCCTTCGAGCATGAAGATTTTATAAATGCCGGCGTTACGCGCCCCCATGGCTTTCAGAATGGCGATATCCGCCTGTTTTTCCATGACTAACATAATAAGCGTACTGACAATGTTGAAAGCCGCCACCAAAATAATCAGTACAAGGATGATAAACATGAGCACTTTTTCCTGGCGCAGCGCGGCAAACAGGTTGCGATTCATCTGCATCCAGTTGCGTGTCCAGAACGCCGGACCGAGTATGCTGCTAATGGCTTCCTCGACTGCATGCACACGATAGATGTCGTCGACCTTGACCTCGATGCCATGTACGGTATCCCCTAACTCAAAAAAGTCCTGGGCTTGGTGTAGGGACATCAGGCCAAGCTTGGCGTCATATTCATACATGCCGGTGTCAAAGGTGCCGGTGACGGTAAAGCCACGCATGTTGGGCATAATGCCGGCCGGGGTGAGAACCCCGAGGGGCGACGTGACCATCACTTGCTGGCCGGGGAAGACTAGCAAATGTCGGGCCAATTCTTTTCCGAGTACAATCCCACGGCGGGCCGCGGGGGTGGCAGGAGCCTCGCCTGGCACAGGTGTGGTCGGTTCGAGGAGCGTGCGCAGTTCCTGACCAGGCATATGGCGAGTTAAATCTGCCATCTGGTCTGTGCGTTCGGGATCAATACCACGTACAATGGTCCCTGACACATGTCCCTCTGCCACCAACATGACTTCGTGGGTGGTAAATGGGGCGGCAAAGGTGACGTGCGGCAGGGCCGCAACACGTGCCACGATGTCTTGGTAACCTTCGAGACGCCCTGGGGTTTGGGGCAGAATCCAAATGTGCGAGTTAATACCCAGAATCTTGTCTTTCAGACTGGTCTCGAAACCACTCATCACCGCGAGGACCACAATCAGGACCATAACGCCGACGGCAACCCCACCCACAGAGATCATCGTGATCAGGGAGATAAACGTCTGTCGGCGTCGCGACTTCAGATAGCGCAAGCCCACTGCGAGTTCGTAGGTCATAGTGGAGAGCTCTGGTACTCTGCTACATTACACGGCGGCACGGTGCGCCACGAGGTATCCTTGAATGAAGGCATCTAAGGCCCCTTCGAACACGGCGTCGACATTCCCCATCTCGATGCCGGTACGGTGATCTTTCACCAGTTGATAAGGGGCTAACGTATACGAACGAATTTGATTGCCCCAGGCGATGTCCTTCTTTTCACCTTGCAGTTCGGCCATTTTTTCACGTTGGCGCTGTTGCGCCAGCACGTAGAGACGTGAGCGTAAGACACTCAGAGCACTGGCGCGGTTCTTATGCTGCGAGCGCTCATTCTGGCACTGTACGACGATCTTGGTCGTATCGTCTACCTGGTATGTCAAACGAATGGCGGAGTCTGTCACATTGACATGTTGACCGCCAGCGCCGCTCGAGCGGTATGTGTCGACCCGCAGGCGCGCTGGATCGATTTCCACTTTGATGGTCTCATCCACTTCTGGCGTGACGAGCACTGCAGCGAACGACGTATGCCGTCGCCGTGCCGCATCAAACGGGGAAATACGCACGAGGCGATGCACACCGTTCTCCGCTTTGAGATAGCCAAAGGCATAACGCCCTATGACCTTGAGTGTGGTGCTTTTGAGGCCTGCTTCGTCACCGGGTTGGAAATCCAGGACTTCGTAGGTATATCCATGCGTTTCAGCCCAGCGTATGTACATGCGTAGCAGCATATGCGCCCAATCCTGCGACTCTGTCCCCCCGGCACCGGGATGGATGGACAGGAGGGCGTTTGCCATATCCATCTCCCCGCACAGCAATGACTCCAGCTCAAAATGCTCGATTTCCAAGGCAAGTTTCGACGTCTCTACCTGGATTTCCTGGAGCACCTCGGCGTCGTCGGCTTCTTCAGCCAAGTCGAGCAGGCTGACCGCCTCCTCGACTTGGCCCCGTAATTTCTGCCAGCGATCGGTTGGGGCTTGCAGTTGGGCACGGCGTTTCAACACTTCCTGGGCTGCTTCCACATCCTCCCAAAAATTATCACGCGCCATCTGCACATCGAGGGTAGCAATGTCCGCCTGGGCCTTGTCGAGATCAAAGATGACCTCGGAGTGTGTCGAGTTTATCGCGTAATTGGGCTAACTGTTGGCGTACTTCATCACCGAGCATGGGCATCTCTTAGGTCTCCAAAAGCGCTGCGGCAAACTCAGCGGCGTCGAACGGCCGCAGGTCGTCGAGTCCTTCCCCAATACCGATATAACGGATAGGGACGTGGAACTGGTCCGCAATATTAATGACAATGCCGCCCTTGGCCGTGCCGTCGAGCTTGGTCAACACCAGGCCGGTCAGGCCGAGGCTATCATGAAACTGCTGCACTTGCACAATGCCGTTCTGGCCTGTTGTGGCATCGAGGACTAACCAGATATCGTGTGGTGCCCCTGGCATTTCGCGCTCGAGCACCCGGCGCATTTTTTTCAGCTCTTCCATCAGGTGGACCTTCGTATGCAAGCGCCCCGCGGTGTCAATGAGCACCCGCTCCACCTGGCGGGCGCGGGCAGCACGCACCGCGTCAAAAGCCACAGCTGCGGCATCGCCTCCCGGCTGTCCTTTAATGATATCCACCCCGGCACGTTTCGCCCATAATTCGGCCTGTTCAATGGCGGCGGCGCGGAAGGTGTCTGCCGCCACCAGTAAGGATTTCTCGCCAGCCGTCTGAAACTGATGGGCGAGTTTGCCGAGGGTGGTAGTTTTCCCAACGCCATTGACACCTACCATTAGGAGGACCCACGGACGGGGGCGCTCTGGTATGGCTGTGGCAGACGCTGGCGTGGCCGCAAGCAGAATATCGCGCACGGTTTCTATGACCCCAGCTTGTAATCCGGCTCCAGCCTCGATGGTCTTCTGCTTGACCCGCTTGCTCACTTCCTGGAGAATTTTCTCCGTAGTGTGCGCCCCCAAGTCCGCGAGGATAAGCGCTTCTTCGAGTTCTTCGAGGGTCTCAGCATCAATACGTTTGCGGCTAAAGACCGACCCGAGACTCTCCGTAAGCGCCTGGCGGGTTTTCTGTAATCCCGTCCACAAGCGTCCAAAAAATCTCCCCTCAGCCATCATCTTCCTCCCAGCAGGGGACGCCGTCGGCTACGCCCGTGTCTGTTGTAACAGTGCGAGGAGCTGCTTGGCAGCATGCTGTTCCGCCGCTTTCTTGCTGCGTCCTATACCAACACACCGGTATTCGTGGTTGAGCGTTAACTGCACGTGAAATATCTTCTGATGCGCAGGGCCTTCTTCATGGAGTACCTGGTACATAGGCAGGCAGCCAAAGATGCTTAAGGTCTGCGCCTGGAGTAACCCCTTGTAATCCCCGTCTGGCCATGCACTGATGCCCTGTTCGATGGCAGCGAGGAAGCAGCGCCAAAACACCTCTTGGGTCTGCAGAAATCCTCCGTCGAGGTATATGGCTGCCACTACAGCTTCCAAGGCCGCGGCCAACAAGGAATCTTTCTGGCGCCCACCATGCTGGTCCTCACCACGACCGAGCAGTAAAAAACAGCCGAGGTCAAGCTGCCGTGCCAGCGTGGCGAGCGTCCCTTGGTTGACCAGGCGTGCCCGTAGTTGCGACAGCTGCCCTTCACGCGCCGTGGCTTGCGTCGTAAAGACGTAAGCGCTGACCAGCAGGCTCAAGACCGCATCACCCAAAAACTCCAGACGCTCATAATCGCCATCACCTCCCGAAACCTCATAGGCATACGAACGGTGGGTGAGGGCCTGATTGAGCAGCGTGAGGTTGTGGAATGTATACCCTAGACGGGCCTGGAAAACTGCCAGCAGGGCGCCACGTTCAGGGGTGATCACGACGGCTCCGTATAGCGTTTGAAGACCACACAGGCATTCGTGCCGCCAAAACCAAGGGATGTGGACATCGCCACGTGCAGCGGCATGATACGCGCCGTATGTGGTACATAGTCGAGATCGCAGTCTTCGTCTGGCGTTTCCCAGTTAGTTGTGGGTGGTACAACACCATGATACAGCGCCAGAGATGTAAAGACTCCCTCAATGCCGCCGGCCCCCCCCAGCAGGTGGCCTGTCATGGACTTCGTTGAGCTTATCGCTAAACGATACGCATGCTCACCAAACACCTTTTTGACGGCGAGGGTCTCATACTTATCGTTATATGGTGTCGACGTCCCGTGGGCGTTGATATAGTCGATGTCGTGTGGCGCCACGCCAGCATCGTCCAGGGCCTGTTGGATACAGAGGGCTACCCCACGCGCTTCCGGGTCAGGCTGCGTCATGTGGTAGGCATCCGCGCTCATGCCGTAGCCCACCACCTCAGCGTAGATCGTGGCGCCACGTTGCTGGGCCTGCTGCAACTCCTCTAGAACCAGGATGCCGGCCCCTTCCCCCATCACAAAGCCATCCCGGGCTTTATCAAAGGGGCGACTGGCGTATTGGGGTGCATCGTTGCGGGTCGAGAGCGCGCGCATGGCACAGAAGCCACCCAACGCCAGCGGTGTGATGGCCGCTTCACAGCCGCCGCTCAGCATCACATCGGCATCCCCGCGCTGAATGATTTTATAAGCCTCCCCAATGGCGTGCGTGCCAGCGGCGCAGGCCGTTGTGACACAGGAATTAGGACCGCGCAAACCAAAACGCATGCAAACATGACCAGAGGCCATATTGGCAATCAGCATGGGCACAAAGAACGGTGAGATACGCTGTGGGCCAGCCCGCAGCAGGCTTTCATGGTTGCGCTCGAGCGTTGCCATGCCACCGAATCCCACCCCCAATATACATCCATACCGATGGGCCTGCTCCGGGTTGATGGGAAGCGCTGCAATCTCCAGCGCCATGGTAGCACTGGCCAGGGCAAATTGCGTGAAGCGGTCCATGCGTTTCACGTCTTTTTTGTCGACGTACGTCAGAGGATCAAAGTCTTGCACTTCGCCAGCAATTTGACAGGGATATGCACTGGCATCAAAACTGGTAATACGGCGAATACCACTTGTGCCCTGCAACAGAGCATCCCATGTGGTCTGCACCCCTATCCCCACAGGTGTCACGAGGCCCATGCCAGTAATGACGACCCGCCGGCATACGTCATGCTTAATGCCCATAGTAGGACTACCCCTGTGTGTATGGCCCACCTGTGACTCGCGCGGCCACGTTACTGGGACTCCTTTGCCGTTTTGTCCTTGATATAACGGATAGCATCAGCCACGGTAGCAATTTCTTCGGCATCTTCGTCCGGGATTTCGATATCAAATTCCTCCTCGAAGGCCATGACCAGCTCAACGGTGTCTAAGGAGTCAGCCCCCAGGTCCTCAATAAAAGAGGCAGACTCGGTGACTTCCTTCTCATCCACACCGAGTTGCTCTACGATAATTGCCTGTACACGCTCTTCAACTGTCATAGTCCGTAGTCTCCCTGTCCTAGATGGTCAATCCCCCACTCACGCTCACGACCTCCCCGGTGATGTACCGGGCCTCGTCCGAAGCCAGAAAGAGCACACAGGCTGCCACATCGTCTGGCGTACCAAGGCTCCCGAGTGGGACGTGTTGCAACAGCGCTTGCCGTTGCGTGTCCGATAGCGTTCGCGTCATATCCGTTTCAATGAAACCTGGAGCGACGGCATTAACCGTAATGCCGCGCGGCCCAAGTTCCTTGGCGAGGGCTTTGGTAAAACCGATGAGGCCGGCCTTTGACGCCGCGTAATTCGCCTGCCCCGCGTTTCCCGTAATGCCGATTACCGAGGTGATGGCGATGATACGACCCCAGTGCTGGCGTAGCATAGTACGCGCCGCGACCCGCGTACAATGAAACGTCCCTGATAAGTTGGTGTGAATGACAGCATCCCATTCCTCCGGTTTCATGCGTACGAGCAATTGATCGCTCCGCACCCCGGCATTGTTGACCAGGATATCCACCCGCCCGAACGTCTTGACAATCTCTTCAAAAGCTACCGTCGTGGCGGTATAGTCAGCGACGTCGAACTGGAAGACCTGACCGGTACTCCCCATCTGCTGGAGGGCCACTACCACCTCTTCAGCTGCCTCACGCTGGCGCGTACACGTCACGGCGACGCGCGCACCCGCCCGCCCAAACGCCAGAGCAATGGCCCGGCCAATGCCGCGCGAGCCCCCCGTGACGACCGCGACCTTTCCCTCGAACTGTGCCATGGTGTCCTCATCGTGCTACTGACGTAAGAACGTGTCCAACGCCAGGATTTCGATCTGGGGGGCAATGCGCTTCATCATACCGGCAAGCGTCTTCCCTGGCCCCACTTCGAGGAGTGCGTCACACCCGTGGGCTACGGCATAGTGCATGGTGTCTTCCCAGCGCACCGGGGCACACACCTGTTGCACCAAGAGCTCCCGTACCATTTCGGGCGCAGGATGCGGGGCGCCAGTCACATTCGAGAGCACGGGGATGGTAAAGGGATGGAACGTCACCTGGGCGCAAGCGCGGGCGAGCCGCGCCGCTGCAGGCTGCAGCATGCGGCAGTGAAAAGGCGCGCTCACCTTCAGTAACACTGGCTTGCCGAGGCGACGTGCTTTGACGGCGTCTACGGCGGCCTGGACCCGTGCGGTCTCCCCGGCAATGACGATTTGGCCAGGATCATTATAGTTGGCTGGCTGAAGCACGCCGTCCCCACCCAACTCAGCACACAGGGCTTCGACATCCTGACGTGCCACCCCAAGCAACGCTGCCATGCTGCCCACTCCGGGCGGTACAGCCTCTTGCATGAACACACCACGTTGGTGTACCAGATGCACAGCATCAGCAAAACGCAACACTCTTGACGCGACCAGCGCTGAATACTCGCCCAAGCTGTGCCCAGCGAGCAGCACGGGTTGCAGTCCGTGACGCGATACCAGGGTCCACGTCGCGATACTGTGGACTAGGATCGCTGGTTGCGCGTGCTGGGTCAGACGCAGCTCGTCCTCTGGACCTTCAAAGCACAGACGTTGGAGGTCGTACCCGAGCACGTCATTCGCTTCCTGATAGAGAGCCTTGACGGCGTCATCGGCTTCCCAGAGGTCCTTACCCATCCCAACAGCCTGTGACCCCTGCCCTGGGAAGACACAGACGATGCGAGTTGCCATAGCGTTATCCTGTTGTCGACGCGGTTAGAGAGTAGGCACACGAGGAGGGTGGGAGTCAGCATCGTTCTCCGTATCGTCGTCCTCATGTGTCCGTTCGCCTCGAAACGACATATGGTTGCGGATGTGCCGCCAGATTTTCCGCCGCCGTGTGGCCCCGGCTTCCTGGATATCGCCGTTGCGTTCAATGTCTTCTTGAATACGTTGGCTTACCCGCTCTTCTACGAAGCGCTGCGCCATGTGAATGGCATTCTTGACCGCTTTGGGGGTCGAGCTCCCGTGGCCAATAATGCAGGTGCCGTTGATCCCAAGGAGTGGCGCGCCACCGTATTCGGACGCATCGACGCGTTTCCGGATATCGTTGAGCGCCGGACGCATCAAAACCGCGGCTAAGCGGCGCCACGGAGTATTGGTCAGGCCGGTCTTCAGGGATTGGCCATACATCTCCGCCAGTCCTTCGCACATCTTCAGGGCAATATTGCCAATAAAGCCATCACATACAACGACATCGGCAACGCCCCGAAAAAAATGCTTGCCTTCTACATTCCCGATGAAATTGAGATGGCTCTGCTTCAGCATGAGGAAGGCTTCTTTGGTGACATCGTTGCCCTTGGTGTCTTCTTCCCCGATCGCCAACAGTCCCACAGAGGGAGACGGCTTACCAAATACATACTTGGCAAAGACGTGCCCCATGATACCAAATTGGAAGAGTTGAGTGGCTTTGCAATCGACGTTCGCTCCGACATCGAGAAGTATCGTAAACCCTTTTTGGGTTGGTAACAATGTGGCAATCGCGGGACGGTCAATACCGGTGAGAGGCTTGAGAATCATCGTCGTGGCCGCGAGCGCTGCGCCAGTATTCCCGGCACTCACCACGGCTTGCGCTTCCTCACGGCGTACCAGCTCTATCGCGACACGAATCGAGGAAAACCGCTTTTTGCGGAGCGCCATCCCAGGCGCTTC
>Ga0111538_10001269_pt1 | contig 35369 bp, 32 predicted proteins | sample SoiMethybrSBSTD1_FD_79669 | JGI IMG/M metagenome (GOLD analysis project Ga0111538, IMG submission 79669) | Bulk soil microbial communities from a Populus tree surrounding site in Tennessee, USA - Soil MetaG P. TD hybrid SBSTD1 (version 2)... | ecosystem: Environmental > Terrestrial > Soil >...
CGCCGACCCGCAGGACGACGTGATCTCGCTGCTCGCCACCGTCGAGGTCGACGGCGACACGCTCGACGACACCGAGCTGGCCATGTTCCTGGTGCAGCTGCTCGTGGCCGGCAACGAGACCACGCGCAACGCCCTGTCGGGCGGCCTGGTCGCCTTCTCCGAGCGGCCCGACCAGTGGGTACGGCTGCGGGCCGACCCGTCGCTGATCGCCACGGCCGTCGACGAGGTGCTGCGGTGGACGACGCCGGTCGTGTACTTCATGCGCACGACCACCCGCGAGGTCACCGTCGGCGACGTCACGCTGCCGGCCGACACCCCGGTCGTCCTGCACTACCTGGCCGCCAACCGCGACGAGGCCGAGTTCGGGCCGACCGCCGGCGAGTTCGACGTCACCCGCGACCCCAACCACCACCTCGCCTTCGGGTCGGGACCGCACTTCTGCCTGGGGGCGGCCCTGGCCCGCATCGAGCTGCGGGCCGTGCTCGAGGCGCTGGCCGCCCGCTTCGCCGCGATCGAGCCTGCGGGCCCGGTCGAACGCTCGATGTCGCTGGTGATCGCCGGCGTCCGCTCGGCTCCCCTGGTGCTGACCGAGGGGTGAGGCGGGCCGGGCCGCCGGGCGGGGACGCCTGCGACCCGCCCGGCCCCGACGGGAACCTCTGCGCTACTCCCCCGTGTCGAGCGGTTCGTCCGGGGGTCCGTCGGCGAGCAGCCGCGACAGGAGCGCCGGCAGGCGGCGCGGCGCGAAGGTCACGTCGGTGGCGGCCGCGAGCTCGTCCGGCGTCCACCACCGCACCTCGTGCACCCCCTCGGCCCGCAGCCCGTCCCACCCCAGGCGGGGCGCCGGGGCGAACGCGCGCGTGCGGATCAGCCAGAAGTCCTCGCGCTGCCCGTCCCACGCCCCGTCGAGCAGGGGCGTCACCAGCAGCCGGGTCCACACCCGCGGCCCGAGGTCGACGACCGCGAGGCCCAGCTCCTCGTCGAGCTCGCGACGCAGCGCCGCCGACGCGTCCTCGCCCGGCTCGACGCCGCCGCCCGGCGTGGCCCAGATGGCGCGGTCGCCGAGCGCGAACCGCATCAGCAGCACCCGGTCGAGCTCGTCCACGACGAGGGCCCGCACGGAGGGGCGGATGCGCAGCCCGGCGGTCTCCCCGGCCTGATCGGCGGCGCTCACCGGTCGAGGGCGGTGTAGGCGTCGAGCACCTCGGGGTTGGCGAGGCTGCCCCGGCTCGCCGCCACCTCGGGGTCGGCGCCGGTGAGGATGCGCTTCACCGGCACCTCGAGCTTCTTGCCCGACAGGGTGCGCGGCACCCCCGGCACCTCGTGGATCTCGTCGGGCACGTGGCGGGGTGACAGCTCGGTGCGCAGCGCCCGCGTGATCCGCGCCCGCAGCCCGTCGTCGACGGCCGCCCCGGGCACGGGCATGACGAACAGGAGCAGGCGACCCGGTCCCCCGGCGGGGTCCTCGATGTGCACGACCAGGCTGTCGGCCACCTCGGGCAGCGACTCGACCACCGTGTACAGCTCGGCGGTGCCCATGCGCACCCCGCCCCGGTTCAGCGTGGCGTCCGATCGCCCCGTGATGGTGCTGGCGCCGTCGGGGAAGATCGTGATCCAGTCGCCGTGGGTCCAGACGCCCGGGTGCCGCTCGAAGTACGCGGCTCGGTAGCGCGAGCCGTCGTCGTCGCCCCAGAACCCGACCGGCATCGACGGCATGGGCGCGGTGATGACCAGCTCGCCCTGCTCGCCGACGACCGACCGGCCCTGCTCGTCGTAAGCCTCGACCTTCGCCCCGAGGTAGCGGCACGAGATCTCGCCCTCGCGCACGGGCACCAGCGGGCACCCCCCGACGAAGGCGGTGCACACGTCGGTGCCGCCGCTCACCGACGACAGCAGCACGTCGTCCTTGACCGCCTCGTACACCCAGGCGAACCCCTCGGCCGGCAGAGGCGCCCCGGTCGACCCCACGGCCCGCAGAGCCGAGAGGTCGGCGACCGCGCCGGGCTCGAGGCCGTCCTTGCGGCAGGCGAGCAGGAACGGGGCGGACGTCCCGAAGAACGTCACGCCCTCGTCGGCCGCCATCCGCCACAGGGCGTCGAGCCCGGGGTGGCCCGGATCGCCGTCGAACAGCACCGGCGTGGCCCCGACCAGCAGGCCCGACACCAGGTAGTTCCACATCATCCAGCCGGTGGTCGAGAACCAGAAGAACCGGTCGCCGGGACCGAGGTCGTTGTGCAGCGCCAGCACCTTGTGGTGCTCGACGAGGATGCCGCCGTGACCGTGGACGATCGGCTTGGGCAGCCCGGTCGTGCCCGACGAGTAGAGGACGTAGAGCGGGTGGTCGAACGGAACCGGGTCGCACGGGACGCTCCCCGCCGCCGACGTCTCGGCGTCGGCGAGCAGCTCGTCCCAGGACACCGCCCCGTCGTGGCGCGGCTCGTCGGGGTCGGCCGCGAGGTACGGCACCGTCACGGTCGCCCGCAGCGACGGCAGGGCCGCCCGCACCGCCGCGACCTCGCCGCGCCGGTCGACCGCCTTGGCCCCGTAGCGGTAGCCGTCGACGGCCAGCAGCACGGCCGGCTCGATCTGGCGGAGCCGGTCGACCACGCTGCGCGTGCCGAACTCGGGGGCGCACGACGACCAGACCGCCCCGAGGCTCGCCGTGGCCAGGAAGGCCACGACCGTCTCAGGGATGTTCGGCAGGTACGCCGCCACCCGGTTGCCCCGCCCCACACCGAGGCGGGCGAGCCCGGCCCGGCACCGCCCCACCCGGTCGCGCAGCTCGTCGCCGGTCAGCTCGACCCGCCCCCGGGTCTGCGACAGACCCACCAGCGCCGTCCCGCCGCCGCCGTCGCCGCCGGCCGTGCGGAGGGCGTGGGCCGCGTAGTTCAGCTCGACGCCCGGGAACCAGCGGGCCCCCGGCATCGAGCGGTCGGCCAGGGCGCGCCGGACCGGGGTCGCCGACTCGAGGCCGAAGTGGTCCCAGATCGATCGCCAGAACCCGTCGAGGTCGTCGACCGACCAGCGCCACAGCTCGTCGTAGCCGGCGAAGGACCGGCCCTCGTCGGCGAGCCAGCGCAGGAAGGCGCCGATGCGCGTGCGAGCGCGGACGTCGGCCGGGGGTGACCACAGGACCCGCCCGCGCTCGTGTCCGTCGTGCACCTCGTCGCTGACCATGGTCGCACCGTACGCCCGGCCACCGGCGCGACGCGCCGAGCCGGGGGCGGCGCGCGCGCACGGCGGCCCGACCGGGGAGCGTCGGGCCGCCGTGACCCGGTCCCCGCCGTGCCCGCCGGAACCAGCAGCGGGCGAACCGCCGGCGAACCGCCGGCGCTCGTCTCTCGTGACGAGCGTCAGGCCGGCACGACCTCGACCTCGCCGTGCATGCCGTACTCGTAGTGACCGGGAAGGTGGCAGGCGAACTCGAACGTGCCGGCGTGGTCGAAGGTGTAGGTGGTCACCCCGGTCCGCTCGGCGCCGACCGACACCTCGCCGGGCACCGACGGGTGCTCGGCCTCGTGGCCGCCCTCGTGACGGGCGTGGACCTCGGGGCCGCCGACGATGAGCTCGTGGTTGATCGGGTCGCCGTTGACGACGACGAACCTCACCCGCGTGCCCTCGGCGACCCGCAGGCGCTCGGTCCCGAACAGGCTGTGCTCGATGTCGAGCTCGACCGTGACGTCGCCCGGTCCGAGCACCGCCGGCTCGGGCTCGCCACCGCCACCCGCGGCCACCGCGAACGCCGCCGCGCCCGTGAGGAGGGCGACCGCCAGGGCGATGGCCGGCCATCGCCACCAGCCGCCGGGGAGGTCGGCGACGCGGGCACGCCCGTCGTCGCCGACCCGGACCGGAGCGTCGGCCTCCGCCGGTCGCCGCCGTGCCGCGGTGTCCGCCGCGCCCGTCGGCCCGGCGGCCGCGGTCCCCGGCGCCGCGCCGTCGCGAACGACGGTCACGACGGCCGCGGGCCCGCGCCCGCGGCGTGGCGTCGCGACCAGCCGACCGCGAGCACCGCCAGGCCGGTGCCGCCCGCGAGGGCGAAGGGCCACGCGGGCGGTCCCTCGGTCGGCGGGAGCACCGGCTCGGCGTCACGATCGGGCACACCCGCGTCCACGAGCGAGGGCGACGTGCCCGGCCGGCTCGCCACCGCCAGGTCGTAGTCGAGCTCGCGGGCCGGCGCATCGACGGTGAGGTACGAGAACCACATGTCCTCGGGCACCCAGTCCATGTTCACGTCCGACCGCAGGTCGTCGAGCAGCCGGTCACCGGCCTGCTCGTCGCGCTCGAGGGTCATGCCGCTGCCGCCCGCCAGCAGGTTCGGCCTGCCGTCGGTGAGCAGGAACACGTCCGCCTCGACGGCGCGGTCGTCGTCGAGCCCGAGCCCCAGGATGCGCACCGGCACCCACGGGTCGTCGGTCGGGATCGTCGCCATGATGGGTGTGCTGTCGCCTGCCCCCTGGCCGAGGTCCTCGGCGCGCGAGGCGTCGAACTTGGCGGCCATGAACACCGGGCTGCGGTCGGCGTAGTAGTCGAGCACCTCGGGGGCGTCGGGGGTGAGGAGGAACCCGTTGTCGAGCGCCCACCGCCCGACCTCGTCGCCACCCCCGCTGATCACGGTGATGTCGAGGGCGTCGACCTGCGTCTCGAGGATCACGTCGACGTCGGCGCCCGCGGCGTCGGCGGACGCCGCCACCTGGTCGTCGACCTCCGGTGGGGGCGCCACCTCCTGTGCCAGGCGCTCCAGCGTCCAGTCACCGGCCCGCGTCACCTCGGTGGGGACGTCGGGCAAGGGCACGATCGACCCCACCGACTCGCCCTCGCCGGTGAACTCGAACGCGGTCACGTAGCGCTCGACGCCGTCGGTGTACGCGGCCAACGTGGCCGTGCGGGACAGCTCGATCGTGCCGTTCTCCCCCACCAGCCCGCCGCAGGCCCCGGCCGGGGCGGCGCCGGCCACGACCGCCGCCATCCCCGCGGGCGCCGCCAGCGCCACCGCCATCAGTGCTCTCACCGGTCGCATCTCGTCCTCCTCCGGACGCCGGCCCCCGCCGTGGGGGGCGTCGGGAGGTTCGACGTCGGGGCGCGGGTCGGCGGTTCCCGGCGATCGGGCCGCCGCACCCGCGAGCCTCACGTGGCCCGCGGCCACCGGCGTGGGCCACCACCGTCCCACCGACGCCCCAGGCGGCCACGACCGCGAGGTCGACCCAGCCCAGGCCCCGGCCCCGGAACGCGGTCAGCACCGCCTCCTGCAGGTCCCCGGACCAGACGCCGATGTCGACGACGGCGAGCGCGGCGAGGACCGCGGCCACCACGAGCGACATCGCATCGAGCCAGGACGGGAACGCGTCGTCGATGGCGAACAGCGATCCCCCGTACGGCGTCCTGCGAGCGCGCCGTCCCTGTCCGCACGTAGGGCAGCGTCCACGGCGTGTGGTCTGCCCGGTGGGCGACGCCGACGCTCTGCCCGCAGAGGTCAGGGCCGGTCGGCGGGCGGGTCGGGGGGCAGCGGACCGTCGGAGGCATCGGCGGCCACCGCTGCCGGCTCGGCGGCACCGCACCCGCCCTCCGCCTGCCGATGGCGCCGCTCGGCCCACAGCCCGACCCCGACCGCCAGGGCGGGCACGGCGACCACGTGTGCCAGCGACCAGGCGAGGAACGTGCCCGGCGAGACGGTCGAGCCCCCGACGACGACGGCGTCGACGTCGCCGCCGAGCGGCCCGAACAGGCCCCGGGGATCGCCGGGTGGGCGGACGCCGGTCCACCGCACGAGCTGGCCCGTGGCGGCGCCGGCGCCTGCGACGACGAACCCTGCCGCCGCCACCCACCAGCCCACCCGGACGGGGCGGTGGCGGACGGCACCGGCGGCCACGCACGCGAGGACGGCTGCGGCACAGCCGAGGAACAGCGCGGAGGCGATCGAGTGCAGGCTCGACAGCCACCCCGACCAGCCGTCGGGCCGGTACCCGGCGAGCAGCGGCACGCCCGTGACGACCAGCGCCCCGAGCGCCCCCGCGGCCAGCCGGCCGAGCATGCCGACCGTGCGGTTCAGCTCGCCGGGGTCGAAGAGGGGCACCGGCCCGCACGCTACCGCCGGGCGGATCCCCGCCCGGCCCCGCTCCGCCGGCGGCCCCCCAGCGGGCCGCCGGCGGCATCATGGGGGCATGGTCACCGAGGACGACGTGCGCCGGATCGCCCTGTCACTGCCGGCGACGACCGAGAAGCCGTCGTACGGGACGCCCGGCTTCCGGGTGAAGGACAAGCTGTTCGCCCGCATCCGCGAGGAGGGCGACGTGCTGGTCGTCTGGGTCGACGGGCTGGACGAGAAGGAGGCGCTCCTCGCCGCCGCGCCCGACACGTTCTTCACGACGCCCCACTACGACGGGCACCCGACCGTGCTCGTGCGGTTCTCGGCCGTCGACACCGACGAGCTGACCGAGCTGCTCACCGACGCCTGGTACGTGCGGGCCCCGACACGCCTGCGGGCGGAGCTCGACGCCACCCGGTCGTCCGGCGGCGGCTGATCGTCCCGGACCCGGCGCGGTCTAGTTCTTGGCACCGTTGTGCGCGATGCGCAGCTCGTACATCGGGTTGAGCAGCGCCAGCCGCTGCCTGTGCAGGCCGACGGTGCCCTCCATGATCAGCTTGGAGCCGACGCCCACGCCGGCCAGGTGCCGGCGGCCGAGGAACACGGCCGAGATGGCGGCCGTGCCGTCGTCGACCTCGAGCTCGAGCACCGGCGCCTCGTACTGCGGCGCCACCCGGAGGGACCGCACCCGACCCGCCACCCGGACGCGGTCGCGGTAGCGGACGCCGGCGATCGCCTGGCAGCCCGGCGTGGGCGACACCGCGTGGCCGTCGGTGCGGTCGACCGGCGTGCGGTCGAACACCGCCTCGCCGCCCCCGGCGGCCCGGGGGCCGGGCACCACCGACGCGGCGTGGCTGGTGCCGACGATGGCAGACAGCGGCACCCGGGCGTCGTCGATGGTGTCGAACTGGAACGGCACCGTCGTGACGTTGGCGTGGGGCAGCCGCGACACCTGCTCCTGGATCTCCTCGGCCGTCCGGTCGTGCAGGATGCGGTGCCACAGCCCCCGGAACTTCCGGTCGGGCAGCAGCACGCTGACCTCGGTCTGGCCGTCGCTCAGCTCGCGGGCGACGGTCTCGACGGCCGTGCGGGTGAGCCGCCGGTCGGGGCACTCGACGAGCTCGAGCGACACCCGGTGCATGCCGAGGCGGCCCCAGTCGTCGGCCAGCTGCCGGGCCGCCTCGTCGTCGATGACGAAGTGGACGGCGCGCAGCTCGTCGGGGGTCAGCGTGCGGGCGTACTGGATGGCCCGCGCCGCGGCCAGGTCGAGCCGGTCGACCAGCACGAGGACGACGTGGCGGCGCAGGATCGGTGCCGTCATCGCCGCCGGCACGTCGATCTCGAGGTGGGCCGCCTCGCGCACGTACTGCTTGTTGAGGCGCAGGAACACGACCACCAGCAGGGGCAGGATCACGAGGATCGCCCAGGCGCCGTCCGCGAACTTCGTCACGGCGATGATCAGCGCCACGATGGCCGACAGCAGGGCGCCGAACCCGTTGATGACCACGCCCTTGCGCCACCCCTGCTCGCGCTTGCGGAGGTGGTGCTTGGTCATGCCGGACTGCGACAGCGTGAAGCCGGTGAAGACGCCGATGGCGTAGAGCGGGATCAGCCGGGTGACCTCGGCCCCCGTGATCGCCACGAGCAGGGCGGCGGCCGCGGCGAGGGCGATGATGCCGTTGGAGTAGACGAGCCGGTGGCCCCGCTTGGTGAGCTGGCGGGGCAGGAAGCTGTCGCCGGCCTGGAAGCTGGCGAGGCGGGGGAAGTCGGCGAACCCGGTGTTGGCCGCCATGATCAGGATCAGCATCGTGCCGGCCTGGAGCGAGTAGAAGAGCACGTCGCCGAGGGCGCCGCCGCCGTAGACGGCCTCGCCGATCTGCGAGATCACCGTGGGCGAGCCGCTCTCGAACGGCGACACCTTGATGTGGGCGGCGAGAGCCGAGAGCCCGAGGAACATCACGCCGAGCCCGCACCCCATGATCACGAGGGTCTGCCGGGCGTGCTTCCAGGCGGGCTCCTTGAAGGCGGGCACGCCGTTCGAGATCGCCTCGACGCCCGTGACGGCGGCGCCGCCCGAGGCGAAGGCGTGCAGCACGTCGAACAGCTTGACGCCGAGCAGCAGGCCGACCCCCGTGGCCGCGCCCCAGTGGATCTGGCCCTCGACGCGGGCGGTGTACTCGGGGAGGTCGCCGGACAGGTACTTGACCAGGCCCAGGGTCAGCAGGATGCCCATGTTGGCCATGAAGAAGTAGGTCGGGACGGCGAAGATCTTCCCCGACTCCTTGACCCCGCGCAGGTTGCCGAGGGCGATGAGGCCGATGAAGAAGAGGGCGATCGGCACGCGGAACGGCTCGAAGACGTCGAACGCCGACGTGAGCGCGGCGGTGCCCGCGGACGCGGAGACCGCGACGGTCAGGATGTAGTCCGTCAGCAGCGACGCGCCGGCCACCTGGGCGACGGTCGACCCGAAGTTGTCCTTCGTGACCAGGTACGCACCGCCCGCCGACGGGTACTCCTTGATCGTCTCGCGGTACGACAGGATGAGGAAGCCGAGCACGACGCACATGGCGACCGTGATCGGGAACACCAGCGAGAACGCCACCGCGCCCGCGACCGGCAGCAGGACGTGCAGGATCTCCTCGGTGGCGTACGCGGACGACGAGAGGTTGTCGGACGCGAACACGGCGAGCGCGGTCGGCTTGCCGAGGCGCTGGTGCTCGAGCTCCTCGCTGTGGAGCGGCTTGCCGAGCGCCCGGCGCTTGAGGCGGTAGGAGATCGAGTCGGGCGGGAGGGGAACGCCCGGCTCGGACGGGACGGGGCCGGGCAGGGCCGCGGTCCGCTCCGTCGGGGTCGTGGTCACGGCCACGGGTCACGCTCCCGGGGCTAGGGGGTCTGCAAAAACGCTACGGGGGGCGTCGAAACGCGCGCGCTAAGGACGCGTCAAGATGCGGGCCGCCGCGCTGCGATCGCGACAACGGCGCGGGCCCCTCGGGGGCCGCGCCGTCGGACGGTGGCGGTGACGGGGCGGAGGCGGGCGGCGTCAGGCGCCCGGCGACCCGCCGGCGGCGGCGGCCCGGCGCCGCGACGGGCGCATCGGGTCGGGGAACGACATGCGCACGATGCGCCACGCCACCGACCCGAACTGCCGGCTGAACCGCTTGGCGTTGTACGGCAGCCCGTAGCGCCGGCAGACCTCCTCGACCTCGGGGGCGATGTGCCGGTAGCGCCGGGCCGGCAGGTCAGGGAACAGGTGGTGCTCGATCTGGTGGCTGAGGTTGCCCGTGAGCACGTGGAACGGGAACGACCCGGTGATGTTCGCCGCGCCCCGGAGCTGGCGGACGTACCACCGGCCCCGGGTCTCGTCGTCGAGGTCCTCGGGCTGGAAGATGACCGTGTCGGCCGGGAAGTGGCCGCAGAAGATGACGGCGAAGCCCCACACGTTCCCGACGAGCTGGGCGGCGAGGCTGCCCGCGAGCGCCCGGGGCGCGGCCTTGCCGGCCAGCAGCGGGATCACGACGAAGTCGCGCTGCGCCTGCCGGCGGAGCTTGGCCATGCTCGCCCGGAACTTGGCGTCGGCCTCGTCGGGGTCGACGAGTCCGAGCGCCATCCGCTCGGCCTCGAGGTCGTAGAAGCCGATGGCCTGGTCGAACAGCACGGCGAGCAGGGTGGCGGCGATCGGGTTGCCGAGGTGCGACGGCTTCCAGGCCTCGTCGTCGGTGATGCGCACGACGCCGTACCCCAGGTCGCGGTCGAACCCGGCGACGTTGGCGTTGACGTGGTGGACGACGTTGTGGGCATGCCGCCACTGCTCGGCGGGAGCGGTCTGGTTCCACTCGTAGGTCGTCGAGTCGAAGCGCGGGTCGCGCATCCAGTCGTACTGCCCGTGCAGCACGTTGTGCCCGATCTCCATCGCCTCGATGATCCGGCCGGCGGCGGCGGCCACGACCCCCGTCCAGAACACCGGGCGGCGCCGGCCCAGGGCGATGGCGACACGACCGCCGACCTGGAGCGCGGTGGCGACCGCCGCCACGCGCCGGATGTAGGCGGCGTCGGCCTCGCCCCGGTCGGCCATCTCGCGCCGGCGGATCGCGTCGAAGTCGGCGGCGAGCGCCTCGAGCTGGGCCTCGTCGAGGTGCGGCGCGCCGCGGCTCGGAGGGCGCGGCGGGGCCACCTCGGTGGTCGGGTCGGCGGTGGCGGTCATGGCGTCCCTCCCCGGGGAGGCGTTGCGGGCTCGGGCGGCGGCGCGCCGGGGCGGCGGCCGGTCACAGGTCGATCTCCACGTTGCCGTCGGGGACCGACACGCACAGCTGCACCAGGGCGTCGGGCTCGTCGGTCACGTCGCCGGTCCGCAGGTCGCGCACGGCACCGGTGGGCTTGCGCCGCACGCAGCTGTGGCACTGGCCGGCCCGGCACCCGTAGGCGGGCGAGAGGCCGCAGGCCTCGGCCTGCACGAGCAGCGGGCGCCCGTCGTCGGCGGTCTCGACGCCGCTGGTCGTGAAGCGGACGCGGGCCCCGGTCGTCCCGGCCGGCGTCCCGAGGCCCAGGGCGTACCGCTCGACGTGCACGGGGGCCGACGATCCGGCGGCGCGCCAGGCGGCGACGACGGCCTCGGCCAGACCGACCGGCCCGCACACCCAGGCCGGCGCGTGCGCCGCACCGGGCAGCAGGGCCTCGACGTGGTCCGGCCGGAACCGTCCGGTCGGCTCGCGGCCGGCGGCGGGTCCGCCGCCCCGGCGCGACCGGCCGGGCGCCGCCGCGCGCGCGGCGCCGGTGAGGACCACGACGACGCGCCAGTCGGGCCGGCGGCGGGCGACGGCGGCGAGCTCGTCGCCCGCGATGACGTCGGCGGGGGTGCGGGCGTAGTGCAGGAACGACACGGCCCCGCCGGCGCCCTCGTCGACGAGACCCCGCAGCATCGACAGCACCGGGGTGATGCCGCTGCCGGCGCTGACCAGCACCACGTGGGGCGGGCGCTCGGCCGGCAGGACGAAGTCTCCCGCCGCCGGCGACAGCTCGATCGGGTCGCCGGGCTGGGCCCGGCGCACGAGGTGGTCGGACACGCCCCCCGTGCCGTTGGCCTTGACGGTGAGCTCGACGAGGCCGTCGGCCCGGTGGGGCGACGAGGCGATCGAGAAGCAGCGGGTGCGGCGGGCGCCGCCCACCGGCACGGTGGCGGCGACGTGCTGGCCGGCGGCGTGGCCGCGCCAGCCCGGCGCAGGGCGGATCGTGAGCGTGATCGTGCCCGGGGTGGCGCACGACGCCGCCACCACGCGCGCCGGGGGCGCGGCCGTGGCCCAGCCGACGCCTGCGGCGACGAGGTAGTGGTCGATGCCGTGCGGGCTGGTCAGCGCCCCGACGACGCGGGTCTCGAGTAGGCGGCGCAGCCCCCGGTGCACGCGGTCCCGGGCGGGGGCGTGGACGGATCCGGTGGCCGGCGACACGGTCCTCACCCTATACCGACCGCTCGGTCAATATGAACCGTCGGCGACCCTCGGTGGTCAACAGGTCCCGGGGCGGCCGCAGCGCCGGGCATCATGACGGCATGCCGACCGCCTTCGCCCTCGACCACCTCGTCCTCGTCGTCGCCGACACCGAGGCCACCCTGGCGTGGTACGCCCGGTTCGCCGGCCTGGCCGGCGTGCGGGTCGAGGAGTGGCGGCGCGGCGAGGTGATCTTCCCGTCGCTGCGGGTCGACGAGGGCACGATCATCGACCTCGTCCCCGGGCTCGACGACCCCGGCCCCCGCGGGCACCTCGACCACATCTGCCTCGTGGTCGACCGGGCCGACCTGGACGCCCTGGCGGCCGACCCCGACCTCGAGGTGGTCGACAGCGGCCCCCGCTACGGCGCCCGGGGAGAGGCCGAGTCGATCTACGTGCGAGACCCCGACGGCCTGCTGGTCGAGTTCCGCACCTACGACCGGTGACCGCCCGGGCGGGCCGGGCCGCGCCAACCGCTTTGTATGTCAAGCACGCCGCCGGGCACCATGGTCCCGTGCGGGTCGGACTGGTTCTCGGCGCCGGCGGGGTCACGGGCCTCGCCTACCACGCCGCCGCGCTGGCCGCCCTCGACCACGACCTCGGGTGGGATCCCCGAACGGCCGAGATCGCGGTGGGCACCTCCGCCGGCTCGATCGTGGCGGCGATGCTGCGCCGCGGCGTGCCCGCCAGCGATCTGTCCGCCATCGCGGTCGGTGACGAGCCGAGCGACACCCCCGACGGCATCACCCGGGCCCTGCGCGACCGTCCCGAGTTCCCGCCCGTCCGCCTCGCCTCGCTGGTCGGCCGGCCGCGGCTGCCGACCGTCGCACTGGTGGGCGCGTGGCTGCGTCGCCCGTGGCGGGTCGACCCCGTCACGGCCATCGCCAGCGTGATCCCCGACGGCACGCTCGACCTCGCCGAGCACGCCAGCGCCATCGACGAGATCCTCGGCTCCCGCTGGCCCGACGACGACACGTGGATCTGCGCCGTGCGCCAGCGCGACCTGCGGCGCGTCGTCCTCGGCCGCGACGCCCGGGCGCCGCTGGCCTCGGCCGTCGCCGCCTCGTGCGCCATCCCCGGCTACTTCCGGCCCGTGCCCATCGGCGACGACACCTACGTCGACGGCGGCGTGCGCTCGCCGACCAACGCCGACGTGCTGCGCCGGGCGGTCGACCTCGACCTCGCCATCGTCGTGTCGCCCATGTCGGGCCGCGACCTCGGACGCCTGGGCGGCCGCAACCTCGTGCGCCGTCACGCCCGGGCCAAGCTCGACGGCGAGCGCAAGCGCCTCGAGGCAGCGGGCATCCCCACGGTCGTGATCCAGCCGGGCCCCGAGGTGATCGAGGCGCTCGGCGACGACTTCATGAGCGACGCCCAGGCCGCGGACATCGTCGCCGCCGCGTTCCTCGACACGGGCGAGCAGCTGCGCGCCCCGATGACCCGCACCCTGCTCGCCGGCCTCGTCGACCGCACGCGGCGCGACGCCGAGCCCGCGCCCGGCCGGGCGCGCCGGTCGCGGCGTCCCGAGCGTCGCCCCCGCCGCCGGCCGGCGCGCTGACCGCGACGACCGCTTCCCGGCGATTCGGGCCGGTCCGCCCGTGCCGGAGTGCCATGGTGGCGGGGTGACGATCTCGGTCGAGCAACTGGGCGATCCCGTCGACGCCCGCCCGCTGATGCGCGCGGTGCGGGAGCGGCTCGACGCGCTGGTCGCGGACATCGACGACGCCGACTGGCGGCGGTCGACCGTCTGCCCCGGCTGGGACGTCGCCGACCTCGTCGCCCACCTCGTCGGCGACGACCTCGGCCGGCTGAGCCGCACGCACGACGGGGCCGCGGGCCCGCCGTGGCGTCCGGGCGAGGACCTGCCTGCCTACCTCGACCGCATCAACGACGAGTGGGTCGTCGCCCTCCGCCGGCTGAGCCCGGCGGTGCTGGTGTCGCTGCTCGGCGCCGGAGGGGCCGAGGTGCTCGACCTGTGGGACGAGGCGATCGGGCGCGACGACCTCACCGGCGCCGTGAGCTGGGCCGGGCTCGACGACGGCGTGGGCTGGATGGACCACGCCCGCGACACGACCGAGTACTGGATCCACGAGCAGCACCTGCGCGAGGCCGTGCTCCGCCCGCACGGCGCGCCCGACGAGGTGGCGGCGGTGGTCGACATCCTCGCCCGCGGCCTGCCCTTCTCCCTCCGCGCCGTCGAGGCCCCCGACGGCGCCCGCGTCGAGGTGGGCGCCACCGACCTGGGCCTGGACTGGGCCGTCGACCGCCGCGACGGTCGCTGGTGGTTCGCCGGCCACCGCCCGGTGGCGCCCGACGTCGGCGGCGGGGCGACCACCCCGCCCTTCGCCCGCGTCCAGGGCACCGGCGATGCGATGTGGCGGCGCTGGAGCCGTCACCCGGCCGGCGGCCGGGGCGCGTTCACCGCGGCGGGCGACGCCGGCGCCGGACGTGCCGTCGTCGACCACGTGGCCGTCATCCGCGCCGCCGACTGACCGCCGCCGGCCACACCCCGCGCTCGGCCGGCGGCCGTCGGTGCGGCGGGCGGAGGCGAGGCGCCGTCGCGCTCAGTCGCGGATGCCGACCTCGTCGAGGTGGCGGAACAGGTCGGCGGGGTCCTCGTAGACGCGGAAGGCGCCCGCCCGCTCGAGCTCCTCCTTGCCGTAGCCGCCGCTCAGCAGTCCGACGCCGAGGGCCCGGGCGCGCTGTGCGGCCAGCAGGTCCCAGACGCTGTCGCCGACCACGACGCAGTCCTCGATCGGCAGGTCGAGCGCCCCGGCGGCCGCGAGGAAGAGGTCGGGGTCGGGCTTGGCCCGCTCGACCTGGTCGCGGGTGATCACGGGCACGTCGTCGGGGACGCCCAGCTCGACCAGCGTCGGACCGGCGGTCTCGCGGCGCCCGCTGGTGGCGATGGCCCAGGGGCTGCCGATGTCGGACAGGTGACGCAGCAGCGCCACGGCTCCGGGCAGGGGCCGGACGCCCGGGGCGTACCGCACGAAGGCGTCACGGTGGCCGGCCTGGAGGCGGTCGACGCCGTCCGGGCCGAGGGTGGCCCCCGTCTCGCGCAGCAGCGCGCGGGCGAAGAGCCCGCCGCTCATGCCGATCTTGCGGTGGATGCTCCACACCGGGATGTCGATGCCCTCGGCCTCGAGCGCCTCGCGCCAGGCCAGGACGTGCTGGTACACGCTGTCGATGAGGGTGCCGTCGAGGTCGAACAGCATGCCCGTGCGGCGGACCGGGTCGGAGGCCATGCCGCCAGCATGCCCCGACGACCCGCGTGGCGGGCCACTCAGATCACCCGTTGCCAAATACTCTGTTCCGAATATATGGTTCCGGACATGCCTCCCCGCTCACGGTCGAACCCCCTCGCCCTCGCCGTGCTCACGTGCCTGTTCGAGAAGCCGATGCACCCCTACGAGATGGCGCAGACCATGCGCACGCGGGCCAAGCACGAGAGCGTGAAGCTCAACTACGGCTCGCTCTACGGCGTGGTCGAGGGCCTCGAGAAGCGCGGGCTCATCCACGCGGTCGAGACCACGCGCGAGGGGCGCCGGCCGCAGCGCACCATCTACGAGCTCACGCCCGACGGCGAGATCGAGCTGAGCGAGTGGATGGCCGAGATCGTGGCGGTCCCGACCAAGGAGTACCTGCGGTTCGAGGCGGCGCTCAGCTTCATCGGCGCCCTGCCGCCCGACGAGGCCGCCGACCTGCTGCGCCAGCGCACGCTGGCGCTCGAGGTCGAGATCGACCAGATGGCGGCCGCGGTCGACGGGTCGCTGCGCCGGGGCCTGCCCCGCATGTTCTTCATCGAGGCCGAGTACAAGCTCGCCCTGCTGCGCTGCGAGCTCGACTTCGCGCGCACGCTGGCCGACGACATCGAGACCGGACGCCTGTCGGGTCTCGACATGTGGCGCAGCTGGTACGAGCACGAGGGGCCGATCCCGGGCCCGGTCACCGTCACCGGCACGCTGCCGCCGGCCGCGGCCCTCCCCTCTCCCGACGCACGGCCGTCCACGTCCACCCGCCCATCCCCCAACGGAGACACCTGAGCATGTCCACACCGATCATCGAGGCCCGCGGCCTCACCAAGAGCTTCGGCGACGTCGAGGCGCTCGCCGGGCTCGACCTGGTCGCCGACCCGGGCCAGGTCGTGGCGGTCCTCGGCCCCAACGGCGCCGGCAAGACCACGTTCGTGAGCACGGTGGCCACGCTGCTGCGCCCCGACGGCGGCACGCTGCACGTCGGCGGCGTCGACGTGCAGCGCGACCCTCGCCAGGTGCGGCGCATCATCGGTCTCGCCGGGCAGTACGCCGCCGTCGAGGAGGCGATGACCGGGCGCGAGAACCTCGTGATGGTGGCCCGGCTGTTCGGCCACGACAGGCACACCGCCGCCACCAACGCCGGCGCCGTCCTCGACCAGATCGGCCTCACCGCCGACGGCGACCGCCTCGTCCGCACCTACTCGGGCGGCATGCGCCGGCGGCTCGACCTCGGCGCCAGCCTGGTGGGCCGCCCGCGCCTGCTGCTGCTCGACGAGCCCACCACGGGCCTCGACCCCCGCAGCCGGGCCGAGCTGTGGGCGGCCATCCGCAGCCTCGTCGAGCAGGGCACCGACGTGCTGCTGACCACCCAGTACCTCGAGGAGGCCGACCAGCTCGCCCACAAGATCGTGATCATCGACCACGGCCGGGTCATCGCCGACGGCACGCCCGACGAGCTCAAGGCGCTCGGCGGCCGCGACGTCGTCGAGGTCCACGCCCGGCGGGCCGACGACCTGCCCGCCCTCGCCGCCGCGCTCGCCCCGCTCGGCCAGGACGCGCCCCGCCTCGACGAGGCGGCTCGGCGGGTCACCCTGCCGGTCGAGGGCGGCCGGGCCGCCATCTCGGCCGCGGTCCGGGCCGTCGACGACTCGGGCGCCGAGGTCGACGACATCGGGCTGCGGCGCCCCACCCTCGACGAGGTCTTCCTCACCCTGACCGGCCAGCCGATCGACTCCGGCGACGCCGACGACCCCCGCTCCCCCGCCGACGCGGCCTGAACCTCCCGGAGACCGACAGATGTCCACCGTCCCCACCACCGCCCCCGCCCCCACCACCGGCACACCTCCCGCGCGGCTCGCCGACGTGGTCGCCGCCACGCGCACGGCCGGCGTGGCCACCACCGCCGGCCAGGTCGCCCTGCGCACGGTCCGGCAGTTCGCGCGCACCCCGCAGCTTCTGGTCGTGAACACGATCCAGGGCGCCATGTTCCTGCTGATCTTCCGCTACGTGTTCGGCGGAGCCATCGAGTCGGGGCCCGTGCCCTACGTCGACTTCCTGGTGCCCGGCTTCGTCGTCACGAGCGTGCTGTTCGCCGGCACCAGCGCCTCGTCGGGCGTGGCCGAAGACGTCGAGAAGGGGTTCTTCGACCGGCTGCGGTCGCTGCCCGTGTCCCGCGCCGCCCTGCTCGCCGGCCGGGCCGTCGCCGACACCGCCCTGCTCACGTGGGGCCTCGTGGTCACGACCGCGGTCGGCTTCCTCGTCGGCTTCCGCATCCACGGCAGCGTCGCCCAGGCCCTCGCGGCGTTCGGCCTGTGCGTGCTCTACGGCTTCGCCTTCACCTGGCTGTTCGTGCTGATCGGCCTGATGGCGGGCAACGCCCAGGCGGCGCAGGGCATGTCGCTGCTCGTGTTCCCGCTGACGTTCGTGTCGAGCGCCTACGTCCCGGTCGACTCGATGCCCGGGTGGCTGCAGCCCGTCGCCGAGCACCAGCCGCTCACGATCATGACCAACGCCGTGCGGTCGCTCGCGCTCGGCGACCCGGCGCTCGCGGGCCTCGACCACTCGATCGGGCACTGGGTGGGGCTGTCGCTCGTCTGGTCGGCCGCCCTCATCGCGGTGTTCGCCCCGTTGGCCGTCGCCCGCTACCGCCGGAGCTGACCGCCGGACCGTCCCGGCCGGGGCCCGCGGTGGGCCCGGCCGGGACGCGACGAGCGGGAACGAGCGTCGGTGCGCGGGTCGCGGTCCCCGCCGTCCGGCGCGGGCGGTGCTGCGCCGACGCCGTTCCGTCCTGCGGTCGGTGACGGTGGCGAACGGGTCCCGGGCGACCGGTAGCGTCCGCCGGATGAGCGACGTCCGGGAGTACCGGCAGCACCGTTTCCGGCGCCCCCCGGGCGCCTGCGAGCTGCTGATCGTCCGCCACGGCGAGTCCGCGCCCGAGCGCGAGGACGCGCCGTTCCCGCAGGTCGACGGCCAGGGCGACCCCGAGCTGTCGCCGGCGGGGCGCGAGCAGGCCTTCCGCGTCGCCGACCGCCTCGAGCACGAGGACGTCAGCGCCGTCTACGTCACGACGCTCCAGCGCACGGCCCAGACCGCGGCCCCGCTGGCGGCGCGGCTCGGCCTCGCCCCCCGGGTCGAACCCGACCTGCGCGAGGTGCACCTCGGCGAGTGGGAGGGGTCGTTCCGGCGCCACATGGCCGAGGGCCACCCGACGGCGGCGCGGCTGCTCGCCGAAGGCCGGTGGGACGTGATCCCGGGCGCCGAGCCCGACGCCGACTTCCGGGCCCGGGTGCGGGCCGGCGTCGACCGGATCGCCGCCGCCCACGCCGACGAGTGCGTGGTGGTCGTCGTCCACGGCGGGGTGATCGGGCGGATCATGGCCGAGGCCGCGGGCACCGACCGCACCTTCGCCTTCGTTGGCGCCGACAACGGGTCGATCTCGCACCTGGTCGTCACGCCCGACCGGTGGATCATCCGCTGCTACAACGACACGTCCCACCTGGGCCGGGCGTTCAGCACGACGGCGGAGCCGCTCACCTGACGTCGCGCGGTCGCCGGGCCCGCGTGCGAGGGCGCCGGGTGGCGACCCACCCCGGCGCGCGTCGCTCACTGGGCCTGGAAGGTGTACTCGTCGTCCTCGTCGGTGGCGACGGCGCCGCTCTGCTCGAGCACGGTCTGGCCCTTCACGCTGGCCGTGACCGTGTAGTCGCCGCTGCCACAGCCGTCGACCTCGTACCCGGTGACGACGACGCGGTACCCGCCCACCGGCATCTGGCCGTCCGGCCAGAAGACGTTCTCGACCGAGGCCTCCTGGACGCAGCCCACGTTCGAGTCGACGTCGAGCCGACCCCCGGTGCCGGTCGGGCCGGGATCGCCGAACCAGATCTCGGAGCCGTCGGGCTCGAACACGTGGAGGTCGACGTCCGCCGCCGACGACCAGCGCAGCGTGACCTGCACGTCGCCGGTGCCGAGCTCGGGCTCGGGGGTGGGCGTGCCCTCGTCGCAGCCGCCGCCCGCCGGGTCGTCGCTGCCGCCGCCGGGCACGGGCTCGCCCGGCTCGTCCTCCGGCGCCTGCGCGGTGGTCACGGTGAACGCCCAGACCGGCGGATCGTCGCACGAGCCGGAGCCCCCGGATCCACCGCCGCCGGGGTCGGACGGATCGTCGGGCTCGTCGGGCTCGGTCGTCGACGTGGTGGGGCGCGGGCGGGTCGTGGTGGTCGAGCCGCCGCCCCCGCCCCCGCCGATCTCGATGTCGCCGACGCTGCCGCAGCCGCCGACGACCATCGTCAGCGCGAGTGCGGCGACGAGTGCGGATGACCTGCGCACGGGGACCTCCCGGGTCGGACGGGTCGACGCCGCCCGGGACGGCGGCGCCTCGTGGACCAGCCTCGGGCCCCGCGGCCACGGCGCCATCGGGGTCATCCCCCGAGCCCCCGGGGACCTCCGGGGACGGCCGTCGCGGGAGATCGTCCGACTTCTCGCGGGTGACTGTCGATTTCGCCGACCGCTGCGTGTCGTCGTGGTGGACGCACCCCGACGACGGAGGCACACCATGACCGACACGACGACCACGCGGTCCGCCGCAGAGGCGACGACGACGAGCGCGAGGCGCGTCGTCGTCTCGGAGTTCATCACGCTCGACGGCTACATCGTCGGCCCCGACGAGGACGTGAGCTGGGTCGCCGTAGGCTTCGACCCGCAGATGCAGGAGGACCTCGCTGACGAGCTCAGCCGCACGGTCGACCTCTTCGTGTTCGGACGCGTGACCTACGACATCTTCGCCGCGTACTGGCCCCACGCCGTCGCCTACGACGAGGGCGACGCGCTGCGGCCCGCGGAAGGTCGGGAGGACCCTCGGATCATCCGGGCCCTCAACGACCGGCCCAAGGTGGTGTTCTCGACCACGCTCGACGACCCGGGCTGGGCCAACACCCGTGTCGTCCCCGGCGGCGTGGAGGACGAGGTCCGCCGGTTGGCGACCGAGCCGGGACGGGCGATCGCCGTCCAGGGCAGCGCCAGCATCGTCCAGGCGCTGACGCGGGCCGACCTCGTGGACGAGTACCACCTCTACGTGCACCCGGTGCTGCTCGGGCAGGGCACTCCGCTGTTCCGGGCCGGGGACGAGCGGCAGGACCTCGAGCTGACCGGGCTCACCCGCTACGCCAACGGCGTCATCGCCACCACCTACCAGCGCAAGGACGGATCCGCACGATGAGCACGCCCTCCGACGACACGATGACCTCCTACGTGGTCCTGATCTACGAGCAGCAGTCCGCGAACTGGCCGGCCGACATCCCGCCCGAGGTCATGCAGGCCAGCGAGCAGTTCGACGACCTGGTGGTCGAACAGGGCGGCCGCATGGTCGCCGGCATCGCCCTCGAGTCGGCGGCGACCGCCACGGCGATCCGGGGCGGCATGGTCACCGACGGGCCGTTCATCGAGACCAAGGAGGCGCTCGCCGGCCTCTACGTCCTCCGGGCCCGCGACCTCGACCACGCCATCTCCCTGGCCCGGATGACGCCCGTCGCCTCGGGCGGCGTCGAGGTCCGACCGCTCCTCGACCTCCAGGTCCTGGAGCAGCCCTGACCGTCGTCGAGCAGGCCGTCGCCGACGCCCACCGGGGCGAGTGGGCCTACGTGCTCGCCGCCACGGTGCGGGTCACCCGCGACCTCGACACCGCCGAGGAGGCGGTGCAGGAGGCCTACGTCGCGGCGCTGCGCACCTGGGGCCGCGACGGCCTGCCCGACCGGCCCGGCGCCTGGTTGACGACGGTGGCCCGACGCCACGCGCTCAACCTGATTCGCCGCCGCCGGACGCTCGAGGCCAAGCTGCCGCTGCTGGTCGAGCCCGACGACGGTGCACGGTCCGAGGCCGAGCCCGGTGACCCCGACGCGATCCCCGACGACCGGCTGCGGCTGATCTTCACCTGCTGCCACCCCGCACTGGCCCCCGAGGCGCGGGTCGCGCTCACGCTGTGGCTCGTCTGCGGGGTGACGACGCCCGACATCGCGCGGGCCTTCCTCGTCGCCGACACCACGATGGCGGCTCGCCTGACGCGGGCCAAGAAGAAGATCGCGGCGGCACGCATCCCGTACGCGGTGCCGGCCCCGGCGGACCTGCCCGCACGCGTCGACGCGGTGCTCACCGTCGTCCACCTGCTCTACTCCACCGGGCACACGGCTCCGTCGGGCGACGAGCTGGGGCGCGCCGACCTCTGCGACCGTGCGCTCGACCTGACCCGGCTGCTGCGCCGGCTGCTGCCCGACGACCGGGAGGCGGCCGCGCTGCACGCCCTGCTGCTCGTGCACGAGGCCCGCCGGGCCTCGCGCACCGATGCCGACGGGCGGCTGGTGCGCCTGGAGGACCAGGACCGGGCTGCGTGGGACCGCGACCTGATCGCCCAGGCCGATCGGCTGGTGGTGGCCGCGCTCCGGGCCGGCCCTCCCGGCCGGTTCACCCTGCAGGCGGCGATCGCGACCCTGCACGCCCGGGCCCCCAGCTACGCCGCGACCGACTGGCCCCAGATCCTCACGCTCTACGACGAGCTGCTGCGCGTCTGGCCGTCGCCCGTCGTCGCCCTCAACCGCGCGGTGGCGGTGGCGATGGTCGACGGCCCGGGCCCGGCGCTGGCCGAGGTCGACGAGCTGGCGCGGGACGGCCGGCTCGCGGGCTACCACTACCTGGCGGCGACCAGGGCGGACCTCCTGCACCGGCTCGGCCGCGACCGCGAGGCCGTCGACGCCTACCGGGACGCGCTGGCGCTGGCCGACAACGTCGCCGAGCAGCAGTTCCTCGCCGAGCGCATCCGGTGGTTGGCGTCAGGGCCAGAGTGACCGCAGGAAGGCCAGGCCGTCGGTGGCGATCGCGTCCTGCGAGCGGGCCAGCGGGCGCCAGATCGACGCCGCGGTGGCGATCGACGCGTTCTCGGCCGTGAACGACTCGATGCACAGCGGGCCGCCGTAGCCGACGTCGGCGAGGGCGTCGCGCAGGCCGACCCAGTCGACGTGGTCGGCGCCCGGCGCCCCGCGGTCGTTGGCGCAGACCTGGACGTGGGCGAGCCGGCCGGCGGCGCCCACGGCGCGCACGGCGGCGGCCGGGTCCTGCTCCTCGATGTTGAGGTGGTAGGTGTCGAGCGCGAGGCCCACCGCCGGGGCCGGCAGGTCCGCGATCATCTCCAGGCCCTGGGCGACCGTGTTCACCACGCTGGTCTCGTAGCGGTTGAGCGGCTCGACGCCCAGCCGCACCCCGCAGGCGGCGGCGTGCTCGGCCACGGGGGCGAGAGCGGCCACCAGCTGCGCGGCCATCCGGTCGCGCTCGCCCGGCTCCGGCCGCCAGGTGCGCCCGACCGACGCGTACATCGGCCCCGCGACCACGTCCGATCCCACGGCGGCGGCGGCGTCGACGCACCGGCGGAGGTAGTCCTGCGTCGCCGCCACGACCGACGTCTCGGCGGCGACGAGCTCGCGGCCGGGCGGCATCACCGCGCAGACGGTCGCACCGAGCCCGACGTCGTCGAGCAGCCGGGCGGTGCGGGCCGGGTCCCAGTCGCCGGGGTCCTCGACCGGCAGCTCGATCACGTCGAAGCCCCACGCCGCCAGGCGCGGGGCGATCACCACGACGTCGGCGTCGGTCAGCGGCGAGACCCAGATCCAGGTGTTGGCCCCGAGCGGCGGGCGGGTGGGTGCGATCACGACCGGCGTCTCCTCGCGGACGTGCCGGTGGGCGGGGGCCAGGACTCCCCCACCCACCGGCAGACCAGGGCAGCAGCGGGAGCTACTGCCAGTTCTCCGGGAACCCGGGCATCTCCTGGCACCCGCACAGGGCGTAGAACAGCGGGCCCATCTCGGGGTTCAGGTAGTCGGGCAGGGTCTCCTCGGTGATCTTCGGCTGGGGCAGGTTCCACGCCTCGGGCACCTGCTCGCCGTTGAGGATCTTCACCGCGGCGATGACGGGGGTCCGCCACTGGTAGGTGGGGTACGTGGGGGCGACGGCGGTGAGCTCGTCGTCGTTCCACTTCTGCAGGAAGTCCTGCTGGTCCTCCCCCGAGATCGGCGGCACGTCGAGGCCCTCGTCCTCGAAGGCCTCGATGGCCGCCACGGCCGTGGCGCCGGCGTCCATCCAGATGCCGTCGAGCTCGCCCTCACGGGCGATGTAGTCGGACACGATCGACTTGGTGTTGGCCGCGTCGCCCTCGGTGAACTCGGCGCCCACCAGCTCGATGCCGTTCTCCTCGAAGATCTGCTGCGCACCGGCGAAGCGGGTCTCGAGCACGTCGACGCCGGGCAGGATGCGCAGCGCCAGCACCTTGCCGCCCTCGCCGACCTCGTCGACCAGGAACTCGGCGGCGTCGGCCCCGAAGGCGTAGCCGCCGATCGGCTTGATGAACGTCACCGGGCAGTCGGTGTTCACGCCCCGGTCGAACACGATCACCGGGATGCCGGTGGCGCACGCCTCCTCGACGGCCGGCGTCAGCGTGGCCGTCGTGTTGGGCGACACGATCAGGGCGTCGCACCCCTGGCCGGTGAGCGACTCGATGTCCGAGATCTGCTTGTCGTCCGAGGCCTCGGCGTCGAGCACCGTGAACTCGGCGATCTCGGGGTGCAGCGCCGCCTCGGCCTGCATCGTCGTGAACCCGACCTGCCGCCACGGGTTGTCGGTGGCGGCGTTGCTGAAGCACACCTTCCACCCGCCCCCCGGCTGGGCGTACTGGGCCGTGTCGACGTAGGTCGGCTGGATGGCCTGCTCCCAGGGCTTGTCGGCCGGGCCCTCGGGCTCCATGTCCCGCATGGCGAGCTGGGCGTCCATCTCCTCCTGCGAGAAGAACTCGGAGTCGAGCCCGCCCTGGATGTCGGCGGCCTCCTCGCCGTCGTCGCCCGATGCCTCCGTGTCGTCGGAGTCGTCGCTGCACGCCCCGGCCAGCAACGCGGCCGCGGCGATCCCGGCGATCCACCGTCGCTTCCTCATGTCGTGTCCCCCTCTGTGTGGGTGTGTCTGGCTGTCGTGGAGCCCGCCGAGCCGGCGGGCCTGTCATCTGTCGGAGCGCAGGCGGAACGCCGCGAAGGCCACGGCGGCGATGATGATCACGCCCTCGACCGTGTCCTCGAGGGCCCCCGAGACGCCCAGCAGGTTGAGCAGGGTGAAGAGCGCCTCGAGCGTGAGTGCGCCGGCGATGGCGGCCACCACCGACCCCCGGCCGCCGCCGAGCACGACGCCCCCGAGCACGACGGCGGTGATGGCCTGGAACTCCAGTCCGTCGCCCACCTGGGCCGACACGCCGGCGAACCCGCCGAGGAGGATCCCCGCCACGGCCGCGAGCACCCCGGAGAGCACGAAGGCGATCGTCCGCACGCGGGCCACCGGCACACCGGAGAGCCCCGCCGCCCGGTCGTTGTCGCCGACCGCCATGAACTGCTTGCCGAGGTTCGCCCGCATCAGCAGCACCGCGCCGACGCCGACGGCCAGGAACACGACCACCGACCACGGCAGCTGCTCGAGGCCGGGCACGTCGTCGACGCCGCCGCGGCCGAGCGTGCGGAAGTCCTCGGTGAGCGAGCCCTTCGGCGCTCCGTCGGTCCAGTAGAAGACGGCCCCGTCGAGGATGAGCAGCATGCCGAGCGTCGTGATGAACGACGGCACCTGCAGCCGGGTCGTGATGAGCCCGTTGACGATCCCCACCGCCACGCCGATGAGCAGGACGAGGGCGATGACCGGCAGCGTGCTGTCCGGGTTGTCGGCGAGGACCTGGGCGGCGACGACGACGGTCACGGTGACGAGCGACCCGACCGACAGGTCGAACTCGCCGGTCACGATCACGAAGTACTGCCCGGCCGCCAGCACCGCCAGCGGCGCCGCCCGCTTGAGGAAGGCGAGGAAGCCCGGCGGCTCGGTGAAGTTCGGGTTCTCGACGGCGATCCACACGAGGAGGACCGCCAGCACGGCGAAGATCGGCGCGCTGCGGGCCACCGAGCGCCACGCCCGCGCCGCCAGCGACGGCCGCGGCGGCGCCTCGACGACGTCGCCGGCGGGGGTCGGTCCGGTCGGCGGGGTCAGCGTCGCGTCGGTCATGCGGCCGCCGTCCCCGTCGCCACCTGCTGCCGCCCCTTGCGCCGCTGGGCGTACACCGCCACCGCGGCGATGATCACCACGCCGCGCACCGCCTGCTTGAGGAACGGGTCGAGCTCGAGCTGGTTGAAGACGTTGTCGAGCACCGCGAGCACGAGCACCGCGCCGACCGTGCCCGCCACGCGGCCGCGGCCGCCTGCGAGCGCGGTCCCGCCGAGGACGACGGCCGCGATCGACTCGAGGTCGTAGCCGCCGTCGGTGCCGACGCGCGGGGTGCCGGACCCGAGCCGGCTGGCGAGGAACAGCCCGGTGAGCGCGGCGCACACCGAGCAGATCACGTGGGCCGCGATCACGACCCGGTGGGTGCGCAGGCCCGACAGCACCGAGACCTGCTCGTCGCCACCGACCGCGTACACGTGGTAGCCGAACCGGGTGCGGCGCAGGGTCGTTCCCACGATCAGCGCCACCCCGGCGAACAGGAAGATCGACACCGGGATCGGACCCATGCGGGTGTAGCCGAACGACTCCCACGACTCGGGCACCGACCCGGTGGGCCGGTCGTAGTTGTTCTCGATGTAGCCCCGCAGGATCAGCGCCATGCCGAGCGTGGCGATGAACGGGTTCACCCGCAGCTTGGTGACGACCAGGCCGTTGGCCAGCCCCACCGCGGCTCCGACGGCGAGCGTCAGCAGGATGGCGGGGACGAGCATCGACTCGCGCCCGTCCATCGTCTCGGCGCCGACCAGCGACGCGAGGCTGATCAGGTAGGACACCGACAGGTCGAGCGAGCCGGCGAGGATCGCCACCGTCTGCCCCACGGCGACGATGCCGAGCGCGACGCTGCGCTGCAGGATGTTGGTGAGGTTCCCGCTGGCGAAGAACGTGCCGCCGTCGAGCGTGACGACCACCCAACCGATCCCGACGATGCCGACGAGCGCGGCCCAGATCGGCGTGGCGGCGAACGCGTCGCGGGTGCGGCCGACGATGGCGGAGGCCCGTCCGCGGGTCGCGCCGGACCGGGCGCCGGGGTCTTCCAGCCCGTTCGACGACGGGGACCCCGTCGGGGCGTCGCGCACGGTGTCGCTCACGGTCTCGGCTCCCCGCCCGTCGCGTCGCCCGTGGCACCGCCGCCCGCGGCGTCGTCACCGGGCGCACCGCCGCCGGGCACGGCGTCGCCGGTCTCGTCGACGTCGTCGAGGTGGTGGCCGGCCGCCAGCGCGATGACCTGCTGCTCGGTGGCGCCCGCGGGCAGCTCGCCGGCGATGCGGCCCTCGTGCAGCACGACGATGCGGTCGCTCATGCCGATCAGCTCGGGGAGCTCGGACGAGATCATCACGATCGCCCGGCCCTGGCGCGCCAGGTCGCGCATGAGGTCGTGGATGGCGGCCTTCGCCCCGACGTCGATGCCCCGCGTCGGCTCGTCGAACAGCAGCACGCCGGGTTCGAGCGCCAGCCACTTCGCCAGCACCACCTTCTGCTGGTTGCCCCCCGACAGGAACCGCACCTCCTGCTCGAGGCTGGCGGCCCGCAGCTCGGTCGAGCGCGTCAGCGCCTCGACGTCGGTCGTGCCCGCGCGCCGGCGGCCGCGGGCGGCCCCCGACCGGCGGGCCAGCAGCGTGTTGTCGCGCACCGACTGGCCGAGCACGAGCCCTTCCGCCTTGCGGTCCTCCGTCAGGAAGCCCAGCCCGGCCCCGATGCCGGCCCGTGGCGAGCGCAGGCGGCGGGAGCGGCCGTCGATCTCGACCGTTCCGGACGTGAACGGGTCGGCGCCGAACACCGCGCGCGCCAGCTCGGTGCGCCCGGCGCCCTGGAGCCCGGCGATGCCGACGATCTCGCCGGCCCGGACGTCGAGGTCGATGCCGTCGAGCACCGCATTGGCGCCGCCCCGCACGGCGAGGCGCACGGCCCCGAGCTCGTCGGGAGCGGCCCGGTCGGGGAAGTAGGCGTCGAGCTCGCGCCCGACCATGCTCTTCACCAGCCGCCCGGCCGTGGTGTCGGCCGCGGAGAACGTGTCGACCCGGCGCCCGTCCTTGAGCACGGTGATGCGGTCGGCCACGGCGAAGACCTCGCGCAGGCGGTGCGAGATGTAGAGGACGGCGAGGCCCTGGTCGCGCAGCCGACGCACGAGCGCCAGCAGCTGATCGACCTCGTCGTCGGCCAGGGCGGCGGTGGGCTCGTCCATGACGACGATGCGGGCGTCGAGCGAGCGGGCCTTGACGACCTCGACCACCTGTTGCTGCGCCACCGACAAGGCGCGCACGGGCGTCCGGGGCCCGAACGACCGCTCGCCGAGCTCGTCGAGCAGGCGTTGCGTGTCGGCGCGCATGCGGGCCCGGTCGACCAGGCCGAAGCGCCCCGGCTCGCGCCCCACCCACACGTTCTCGGCGACCGTGCGCTCGGGCAGGAGGTTGAACTCCTGGTAGATGATGGCCACGCCCGCGGCCTGGGCCTGCACCGGGTGGTGGAACGTGTGGGGCACGCCGTCGATGACGATCTCGCCGGCGTCCGGGGGATGGACCCCGGCCAGCACCTTCATCAGCGTCGACTTGCCGGCGCCGTTCTCGCCCACCACCGCGTGCACCTCGCCGGCGGCGCAGGTCAGGTCGACGTCGGCGAGCACGACCGTGCCGAGGAACGCCTTGCCGATGCCCCGCATCTCGAGCCGGGGCACGGCCGTGCCGACCGCGTCGTCGTCGGCCGCGTCCGCACGCCCGACGCCGGGCGCGGGCCCGCCGTCGGGGTGGTGCGGAACGTCGGGACCGCTCGCCATCACGCCACCAGCAGCGGTCGCAGGGTCCGGTGGGCGATCTGCAGCCCGATCTCGACCTTGTCCTCGGTGCCGCCCCACACGGGGTCCTCGTGCTCGACGGACAGGACGCCGTCGAAGCCGCCCTCGTAGAGAGCGTCGACCACGCGCACCCAGTCGACCTGGCCGAGGCCCGGCACGCGGTAGCGCCACCAGCCCACGTCCCACGGGTCGTCGCGGACGACGGCCCGGCCGGGCCAGCCGTACCGGTTGCGGGCGGCGGGGTCGACCTGGATGTCCTTCGCCTGGGCGTGCGGGATGCGGTCGACGTACGGGCGCAGGGCCTCGACCGGGTCGATGCCCATCCAGACCAGGTGGGACGGGTCGTAGTTGAGGTAGAGCCCGAGGTCGAACATCCACTCCCACAGCTCGGGCGAGTAGGCGAGGTTCCCCGGATAGCCGTCGGGGTGCCACCCCTCCATCACGCAGTTCTCGATGATCAGCTTCACCCCGAGCTCGCCCGCCCGCTCGACCAGCGGGCGGAACAGGTCCTCGGCCCGGCGCAGGTTGTCGGCCACCGACGCCGACGGGTCGCGGCCCACGAAGGTGCCGACGGTCGGGCAGCCGACCAACGCCGCGGCCTCGATGCAGCGGCCCAGGTGGTCGTTCACCGCCCGCCGCTCGTCCGGATCGGGGTGAAGGTTGTTGTCGTAATAGGCCAGCGACGACAGCTCGAGGCCGTGCTTCGAGAACAGCGCGCGCGTGGCATCGGCCTCGGCCGGCCCGAAGCGCTCGACCGCCAGGTGGGTGGCGGTGAACGGGCGGTCGCCGAGGTCGGGCCAGGCCGCCACCTCGAGGGCCTCGTACCCCGCGCCGGCGGCCCACTCGCACAGCTGGGGGAGCGTGCGGTTCGGCAGGCAGGCGGTGATGAACCCGAGCTTCATGGGGAAACCTCGCACGGCGTCACGACGGCACGTCCTCCCAGGTGCCGTGCGCCGCCGACCGGAGCACGGCGTCGGTGATGTCGGCGGCGCGGGCGCCGTCGGCGAAGGTCGGCAGACCGTCGACGCCCTCCGTGGTGCCCGCCCGCACGGCCCGGTAGGTATCGGCCACGAAGGCGTCGAAGCAGTCCTGGTAGCCCTGCGGATGACCGGGCGGCAGCACGGCGTAGGGCGCGGCCGCCGGGTCGAGGTGCGCGGGGTCGCGCACGACCACCTCGGACGACGCCCGGCGCCCGACCCACAGGCTCTCGGGCTGCTCCTGGTCGAAGCTCAGGGTGGCCTCGGCGCCGGCGACCTCGAGGTGCAGACGGTTCTTGCGTCCGGGCGACACCTGGCTGACCACGACCGATCCGGCGACCCCGCCCCGGGTGCGGAACATCACGACGGTGATGTCCTCGGTGGTCACCGGCCGGCGCTCGTGCGCGGCGGGGCCGTTCGCCCCGGACGACGCCCTTCCGGCCGCGCCGAAGGCGTGGTCGTCGGCCCGCACCCGCTCGGGCACCGCCGTCACGGCCTGGGCGCACACGGCGGCGAGCCGGTCGCCGGCCACGAACTCGACGAGGTCGCACCAGTGCGACCCGATGTCGGCGAACGCCCGGGACGCCCCGGCCAGCTCGGCATCGACCCGCCAGTTGTCGTCGTCCTCGGTGGCGAGCCAGTCCTGCAGGTAGCTGCCGTGCAGCAGCCGGATCGGCCCGATCGACCCCGTGGCCACGCGGGCGCGCGCCTCACGGACGAGCGGGTAGAAGCGGTAGACGAACGGCACCGTGGCCACGCGCCCCGCCTCGCCCGCCGCGGCCGCCAGCCGCCGGGCGGTCGCGGCGTCGGTGGCGAGCGGCTTCTCGCACACCACGTGCTTGCCCGCCGCCAGCGCCGCCTCGACCAACCGGGCGTGGAGGTGGTTGGGTGTGCACACGTGGACGACGTCGACGTCGGGGAGCGTGGCCAGCGCCTCGGCGTCGGCGACCGCGTCCTCGGCGCCCAGCAGGCGGGCGGCGACCCGGCCCCGCTCGGGGGTGGAGGCGGCCACGGCCACGAGCCGGGCGCCGGCCCGGCGCACTGCCCGGGCGTGCACCTCGCCGATGAACCCCGCGCCCGCCACCGCCACCCGTAGGGGCCGGTCGGCACCGTCGTCGCGGTGCGCCCCGGCGCCCGGCAGCGTGTCGGTCGTGTCCCCCACGGCTGTGATCTTGGACACACACTTACGCCGGCTGTCAATCAAAAGTTGATCGTGATTCGACCGTAACAACCCGATCTTCGGGTCTTTGACACGCGCAAGTGACGCTGGTCTACTTGGCCGCGTGAGCGCCGCTCCCCTGCGATCGACGGGGGCCGCCGGTGCGGGGGCGGGGGCGATCCTCCAGCTCGTCCGCAGCGGGCAGGCCACGACCCGCGCCGACCTGGCCGCGCTCACCGGCCTCGCCCGCTCGACCGTCGCCCAGCGCGTCGACGCCCTGCTGGCCCGCGAGCTGCTCGTCCCCCGCGGCGACAGCCCGTCCACCGGCGGCCGACCTCCCACCGTGCTGGCGTTCAACGAGAGCGCCGGCGTCGTCCTGTGCGGCGACCTGGGGGCGACGCACTCGCGGGTCGCCGTGACCGACCTCGGCGGCACGGTGCTCGCCCAGGTGCGGCAGGAGATCGCGATCGCCGAGGGCCCGGCCGTCGTCCTCGACTGGCTCGAGACCGCGTTCGACGGCCTGCTCGACGACATCGGCAGCGGCCCGCGAGCCGTGCGCGGCGTCGGCGTGGGGCTGCCGGGCCCGGTCGAGTTCGCCACCGGCCGCCCGGTCAACCCGCCGATCATGCCCGGATGGGACCGCTACCCGGTCGGCCAGCGCCTCGCCGACCGCTACGGCGTGCCCGCCCTCGTCGACAACGACGTGAACATCATGGCCGTCGGCGAGCACTGGTCGACCTGGCGAGACGAGGCGTTCCTGCTGTTCGTCAAGATGGGCACCGGCATCGGCTCGGGCATCGTCGCCGGCGGTCACGTGCACCGGGGCGCCGACGGCGCCGCCGGCGACATCGGCCACATCCACGTGCCCGACCACGACGACATCGTGTGCCGGTGCGGCAACCGCGGCTGCCTCGAGGCGTTCGCCGGCGGCGGCGCCATGGCCGCCCGCCTGCGCGACGAGGGCCTCGACACCCACACGAGCCTCGACGTCGTCGACCGCGTCCGCGCCGGGAACCCCGTGGCGACGCAGCTCATCCGCGAAGCCGGCCGCACGCTCGGCGGCGTGCTCGCCACCTGCGTGAACATGCTGAACCCGGCGGTCATCGTGATCGGCGGCGACCTGGCCCGGGCCGACGAGCCCCTGCTGGCGGGCGTGCGCGAGGTGGTCTACCGGCGGTCCCTCCCCCTGGCCACCGGCCACCTCCGCATCGTCGGCAGCCGCCTCGACGACGGTGCCGGCGTCGTCGGGGCGGCCGTCATGGTGATCGAGCGCATCCTCGCCCCCGACGCCGTCGACGCCGCCCTGTCTGCCGGCTGACGTCGGGACGCGGGCGGGGCCGCGTGCTTCGATGGACGCTCCCCCGAGCCCGGAGACACGGATGACGTTCGCCGACCCGCCCCCGTTCGCCGCCTGGCGCCACGTCGACGCCCGCGACGGCTTCGAGGTCGTCTTCATCGAGCGGACGCCCGACGGCTGGCGCGTCGAGGGGCACACGGCCGCCGTCGAGGACGGCGAGCCCTCGGCCGTCGACTACGTGATCGACCTCGACGCCGGGTGGCGCACGCGGCACGCCGTCGTGACGAGCCACAGCCGGTCGGGCCACGCCGAGCGCACGATCGAGGCCGACGGGGCGGGGTCGTGGCGGGTCGACGGACGACCGGCCCCCCTGCTCGACGGCGTCCTGGACATCGACCTCGAGTCGTCGTCGTTCACCAACGCCTTCCCCGTCCACCGGTTCGGGCTGGCGGTGGGCGACGCGGCGCCGGCGCCGGCTGCCTACGTGCGCCAGCTCGACCTCGCGGTCGAGCGACTCGAGCAGGGCTACGTCCGCCTCGAGGACGGCGAGGGCGACCACCGCCGCTTCCACTACACGTCCCCTGCGTTCGGGACGTCCTGCGAGCTCGTGTTCGACCCGTCGGGGCTCGTGCTCGACTACCCCGGCATCGCGGTGCGCCGCGCCTGACCCTCAGTCCCCGTCGGTCGCCGGGGCGCCGAGGACGGGCACCGTGTCGCCCACGGTGAGGCTGGGCTGCGCCAGGGGATCGAACGGTCCGAGCGAGAGGACGAACGGCACGAGGTCGTCGGGGCCCAGCGTCGATGCCAGGCCGATCCGGCTCGTCCCGTCCGTCGCCGCGACGAACCCGCCGAAGTCGTCGGCGTACGTCATCAGGTCGCCGCGCCACCGACCGCCCAGCCGCTGCCCGACCTGGAGCGCTTCGTGCACCGCGCAGCCCTCGTTGCTGACCTCGAGGCCCAGGCTCGCCTCCGGATCGACGACGTTGTCGTACGTGAGGACCAACATGGAGCACGATCCGTCCATCGTCAGCCCTGTGACCTCGGCGTCCGCCAGCGCCCATCCGGGAGGCAGCTCCGTGAGCTGCAGCGGCTCGGCGAAGCCCTGTGCGGCCAGCTCCTCGGCACCGAACGTCGGCGTGGCGCCGAGCTCGACACCGTCGGGGGGTGCGATGTCCATCGGTGACCCGAAGCCGCCGATGTCGAGGTCCATCACCAGGACGGGCTCGTCCGCCGGAAAGCGCACGGTGACGTGGCGCGGAGCGCCGGCCACGTCGACGGTGACGTCGATCAGCCCGCCACCGAGGGGCGCCGCCGCGCCCGCCGCGCCGGCTCGGCGGTCGGACACACGGCCGCGACCGTCAGGCCACCGTCTGGAGGACCACCGACCGGCACGGCGTCCACGGACTGCGACAGCCACTCGGGCAGCCCGGCGAGACCCAGAGCCGGCACCCCCTGCCCGACGAGGGCCCACGGCGAGCTCTCGATGCCGACCTCGTCGGCGGAGGCACGCTGCCAGACCCCGCGGCCCGAGACGACCGTGTCGGTCACCCCCGCGGCGCCGGATGCCCGCTCGGTCGACCGGCCGGGGAGCGACACCTGCCCCGCGACCGCGATCGCCTCGCCCGCGGGACCGGGCCACGGCGCCGACGGCCCCGCGGCGGACGACGTCACGACGCCCTCGTACGTGAACGAGCCCGCCTGTTCCAGTGCGCGGGCGGCGCCGGCGAACGCCCGCCGTGCGAGCGCGGCCTCCTCCTCGGTCGGCGGTGCCGTCGTCGAGGTGGCACCGCCTGCCGTCTCCGACCGACCCTGCTCCGCGGGTCCGTCGAGGGCTCGGACACCCGCCGCCGTCGCCACTGCCACGAGACCTACCGCAGCCCCGATCACGAGGCCGCGCCGCACCAACCTCGTCCACCCGTCCCCGCGCACGCGGGCACGGTAGCGGCGGCCGCCGGAGCCGGCGAAAGCGGCGCCGGCGAGGACCCGGAGCCACCTCGCCCGGGAACGTCGAGAGGGGCGCACCGGTCGTGTGCGCCCCTCCCGTACTCGTCCACCAGCAGGGAGTGGGGGTGACCCTGGCGGACGAGACCCGTGTCGTGGTGGGCCTACTGCGGCAGCTCTCCCAGCGTCACCTCGACGGTCTGGCTGTTGCCGTCCCGGGTGAAGGTGACCTGCACCTTGTCGCCGGGCGACTTGGCCCGGACGGCGGCCGTCAGGCTGGCGGCGTCGGTGACGTCCTTGTCGTCGACCTTGGTGATCACGTCGCCCTCCTGCAGCCCGGCCTGGGCGGCCGGCTGGCCCTGCTGGACGCTGCCGACGAGGGCGCCCGAGCCGGTGTCGGCGTCGGCGATGCTCACCCCGAGGTAGGCGTGGTCGACCGAGCCGTGGTCGATGAGCTGCTGGGCGATGTCGCGGGCGGTGTCGATCGGGATGGCGAAGCCGACGCCGATGTTCCCGCCCTCGGAGGTGGTGCCCTGCGCCAGCGAGGCGATGGCCGTGTTGATGCCCACGACCTGCCCGTCGGCGTTGATGAGGGCGCCGCCCGAGTTGCCGGGGTTGATGGCGGCGTCGGTCTGGATGGCATCGATGACCGCGGTGTCGGACGGGCTGGCGCTCTGACCGCCGTTGCCGAACGGCGACTGCTGCTGGGGCTGCTCGCCCTGCAGGGTGATGGCCCGGTTGAGGGCGCTGACGATGCCGGCGCTGACCGAGCCGTCGAGCCCGAGCGGGCTGCCGATGGCGAGCACGGTGTCGCCGACGTTGAGGTCGGCGCTGCTGCCGAACGTGGCCGGGGTGAGCCCGCTCACGTCGCTCGCCTTGATGACCGCCAGGTCGGTGGCCGGGTCGCGGCCCACGATCTCGGCGTCGGCCGTCGTGCCGTCGGAGAACGTGACGCTGAGCGACCCGCCGTCGGCGACCTGCGCCACGACGTGGTTGTTGGTCAGGATCTGGCCGTCGGCGCTGATGACGATGCCCGAGCCGCTGCCGGCGAGCTGGCCCGACTCGAAGCTGATCGACACGACGCTGGGGAGCACGGCCGCGGCCGCCTGCGACAGCGGCTCCGTCGCCGCGTCGCCGTTCCCCGTCACCGTGGTCGACAGGCTGGTCGGCGCCGGCGAGCTGGGCCCGTCGTCGTCGATCGCGAGGGCGACGAGGGCACCGCCCGTGGCCGAGACGAGCATCAGGCCGGCGGCCGTGAGGACCGCCACGGCTCGCCGGCCCCGCCGAGGGGGAGGGGGCGGGGCCGGCGAACCGGCGGGGGGACCGTCGGGGGGTGCGGGGGCACCGGGGTGGGGCGGGAGCGGGGGAGACGCGTCCGCACCGGGGGCGTCGGGGAGGCGGGGGCCGGTCGGGGTGCGCTCCGCCGGCGGGGCACCGGGCGGAGGCGGCGCCGCGGGCCCGCCGGCGGAAGGCACACCGCCCGGCACGACGGGCGCAGGGGGGACCGGCGGAGCCGGCGGGGCCGGCGGCTCGGAGGTGCGCACGTCGCCCACGGGCGACGGAGGCGGGGGGAACGAGGGATCGTCGGGGGCCCCGGGGCGGGGGGCCGTGTGCACGGCCGTCGCAGCACCGGGAGAACCAGGCGTGGTGGACTGCGTGGTCTCGTTGCTCATGACGGCAACGATGGCCCCCGACCCTGCGGACGGGCTGGACGCCGCCTGTGAACTTCCTGGACGCCGCGACCTGGGGATCTGCGCCCGGAACCCGCCAGCCGCCTCCCAGGTGGCGTCCAGGTCGCTCCCAGGTGCGAGCGCCACGCTGGCCGCGTGCAGACCGACCCCGGCGGTACCGTCGTCACCCAGGACGCCATGACCGATCTCCTCCCTCCCACCAACGGGCAGACGCCCGAGGCGCGGCTGCTGGTGGTCGACGACGAGCCCAACATCGTCGAGCTGCTGTCGACGAGCCTGCGCTTCGCCGGGTTCGAGGTCGCCACCGCGATGACGGGCGCCGACGCCGTGCGGGCGGTCGAGCGCCACCGCCCCGACCTGGTGCTCCTCGACGTGATGCTGCCCGACGTCGACGGGTTCGTCGTGCTGCGGCGCCTGCGCGAGGGGCGGGGCCACGTCCCGGTGCTGTTCCTCACCGCCCGCGACGGCAACGACGACAAGGTCACCGGGCTCACGCTCGGCGGCGACGACTACGTCACCAAGCCGTTCAGCCTGGAGGAGGTCGTGGCCCGCATCCGGGCCGTGCTGCGCCGCACCAGCGCCCAGGGCGACGAGCGCTCGCAGCGCCTCGTCGTCGCCGACCTCGAGCTCGACGAGGACAG
>Ga0111538_10001272_pt1 | contig 35293 bp, 26 predicted proteins | sample SoiMethybrSBSTD1_FD_79669 | JGI IMG/M metagenome (GOLD analysis project Ga0111538, IMG submission 79669) | Bulk soil microbial communities from a Populus tree surrounding site in Tennessee, USA - Soil MetaG P. TD hybrid SBSTD1 (version 2)... | ecosystem: Environmental > Terrestrial > Soil >...
CGCGATCAAGGCCGACGTCTGCGAGATCTACACCGACGTCGACGGCGTCTACACCACCGACCCCAACGTGTGCGCGGCCGCACGCAAGATCGACCGCATCAGTTACGAAGAAATGCTGGAGCTCGCTTCGCTCGGCGCGAAGGTGCTGCAGATCCGCTCCGTGGAGCTTGCCATGAAGTATCAGGTCCCCGTCCACGTCCGATCCTCTTTCAACGATCGGCCCGGCACCATGGTCATCGGTGAAGAGGGTCTCGAGGCGGTCGTCGTTTCCGGCGTCGCCTACGACAAGAGCGAGGCCAAGGTTCAGCTGATCAACGTGCCCGACAAGCCGGGCGTGGTGGCCAAGATTTTCAGCCAGCTCGCCGAGCAAAACGTGTCGGTCGACATGATCATCCAGAGCCCGTCGCGCGAGGCCGGCAACACCACGGACGTCACCTTCACCGTCCCCAAAACCGACCTTGCCCGCTGCAAGAGCTTGATCGAGGGCAGCTGCCACGAAATCGGCGGCACGTCCATCGAGTACGAAAACGACATCTGCAAGGTCTCGATCGTGGGCCTCGGCATGCGCTCGCACGCCGGCGTCGCCGCCAAGATGTTCAGGCTGCTCGCCGAAGAGGGCATCAACATCTCCGCGATCAGCACGAGCGAGATCAAGGTCAGCTGCCTGATCGCTCAGAAGTACACGGAGCTCGCGGTGCGCGCGCTCCACGAGGGCTTCGGGCTCGACAAGGGTCCACCGACCGAGTGAGGGGGTAGGGCTGCCTCGCGGCCGCCCGCCTGCACAAGGTTCTGTGGTTCGCTGGCGCTGCCAGGAGGCGAACGTCCGTGGAATCTGCCGGTGGAGCAGAATGCCCCGGACTGGCAGGGCGCGGTTCGATGCGTAACAAAGGAAAAAGACGGAGAAAAGACGATGGCGTCCTACTCCGGAACCGACACACCGCCAGGCCTCGTTCGGGAGTCGTTCTCTCGGATCGGAAGCTTGCTCCACATTCTGTTCGACTCCGCCGAGGACGCCGTCTTTATCGGGGATGGGCGGTGTTTTATCGACTGTAATCCGGCGACCCTGCGCATTTTCGGGTGCCCTTCCAAGCGCGAGATCCTCGGCCGAACCCCGCTCGATTTCTCTCCCTCACACCAGCCGGACGGCTCCGATTCGGCCGAAGCAGCCAGTCGCCTGATGGCAGCGGCACTCGGCGGCGCTCCGCAGCACTTCGAGTGGCGACACTGCCGGCTCGACGGAACGACGTTCGAGGTCGAAGTCAGGCTGAATCGCTTCGTCGTCGAAGAGACGCCGTTTCTGATCGCGGTCGTGCGCGACGTGACCGCGCGCAAACAGGCCGAGGCGTCGCTGCGTCAGCAGGTTCTTTCGAGCGAGCTCGTCAACCGGATCCTCGGCCGTTGTACGACTTGCACGCCCGCCGAGTTCGACGTGCACATGACGGTTGCCCTGGAGGAGCTGGCAGCCTTTCTCGGCGCCGATCACGCCTACTTCTTCATGACCTCGCCGGACCGAGCCAGCTACAGCTGCACCCACGAGGTGTGCGGACAGGGTGTTCAGCCGCTACGCCCCACGCACCAGAATCTTCCGGTCGGAACCGACTCTTTCGTCGAACCGGCGGTGCTGGCCGGGGCGACGGCAAGAATCGACTCGGTCAGCGACTATCGCCGCGACGGGGATGGACCATCCCCCGCGCGCACGGACGCCGGCTGCCTCTCTTTGTTGCACGTGCCGACCACTGGCATCTCGGGCGAATTCACCGGCGCGATCGGCGTCGACACCCACGCGCAGCGCACGGCTTGGTCGGATGGCAACGTCATGCTGTGTAGCATCGTCGGCAACGCGCTCACCGGCATGAGCGAGCGCAAACGCGCGCTAGAAAAGCTGATGCAGGAGAAGCAGTTCTCCGAGCAGCTGATCGAATCGATGCCGGGCATCTTCTATCTCTACGACTCCAACCTGCGCCTGCGCCGCTGGAACAAGCACCACGAGGGGCTCGGCTACGATGCGGACGAGTTGCGCGGCAAGCGTCTTTTGGACTGGTTCGAAAGCGCGTCCGATCGACGGCACGTGCTCGCAGCCGCGCGAAACCTGCTCGACCGCAACGACGCGAGAGCGATCGTCGAGAGCGAATTGACGGCCAAGGACGGCGCTCGGATTCCGTATCTTTTGACGGGCGCGCACGTCGATTCGCCGGTCGGGCCGATGATTGCGGGCGTCGGGATCAACATCGCCGCGCGGGTGCAGGCCGAGAAGGCACTGGCGGCGAGCGAGCGCAACTACCGCGTGCTTTTCGACGTCACGAACGACGCCCTGTTCATCCATGACCGGGCCGGGAACGTGCTCGATGTGAACGAGCGCGCCTGCACCATGTTCGGCTTCGACGCAGCGGACGCGAGCCGACTCTCGATCAACGACGTGAGCCTCGGCGAGCCTCCGTACTCTCAGCGCGAGGGCATGGAAAAGGTCGAACGCGCGATCCGCGAAGGGCCACAGGTGTTCGACTGGCAGAGCAGACGCCGCGACGGCACCGTGTTCTGGTCCGAGGTCGCGCTGCGCGCCTTCCATACCGCCGGCGAAGAGCGGGTGATCGCTTCGGTGCGCGAGATCACCGAGCGCAAGCTGGCCGGCCTGGAACGAGAGCGCCTGATGGCCGAGCTTCAGGCCGCGAACACCGCCAAGGACCAGTTTCTGGCGGTGCTGTCGCACGAGCTCAGGAACCCACTGTCGGCGATTCAGGCCGGCGTCGACCTGCTGCGCTACGCGGGGAAACCCGAGCCGCGCCTGCTGCGCGCGGTGGACGTGATCGAGCGCAACGTGAAGCTGCAGGCGCGCCTGGTGAACGATCTGCTCGACCTGTCGCGCCTGGTGCGAGGCAAGCTCGCGCTACAGCGAGCACCAGTCGGGCTCGACGAGCTCGTGCTCGCTGCCGCCCAGGCTTGTTACGCCGATGCAGACCGCGCCGAAGTTCGGCTGAAAGCGAACGCCGAGTCCGGACTCTGGGTCGATGCGGACAGCGATCGCATCCAGCAGATCGTCATCAACTTGGTCGACAACGCGATCAAGTTCACGAAAAAGGGCGGTCGCGTGACGGTATCGGTCTTGCCGGAGGCGGGGCACGCCCGCATCGTCGTCGAGGATACCGGCGTCGGAATTCCTCCCGAGCGGCTGCCGGATCTGTTTCAGATGTTCCGGCAGGGAGAGGTCGCCGCACGCAGAGCCCGGGGGCTCGGTATCGGCCTGGCGCTCGTCAAGTCGCTGACCGAGCTGCACGGCGGGGCCGTCTGGGCCTGGAGCGCCGGTCCCGGCCGCGGCAGCCGCTTCACGGTGGAACTTCCCGTGTGTGCGCCCGCAAGCGCCGCCACCCGCTCCGAGGTTTCGACCGTCGCGCGCCGGCCGATCAAGATGCTGCTGGTGGAAGACAACGGCGATACCCGCTCGCTGCTCGCCGAGGCGTTCGCCGGTCTCGCCTACGAGGTCGCCTCGGCAGAGAGCGCGGAGGCAGGGCTCGACGTCCTTTCGCGACAAACCGTGGACGTGATCCTCGCGGACATCGGCCTGCCGGGCATGGATGGCTACGAGTTTCTGCGGCAAGCTCGTCTCGGCTCGGCTGCTCACGTCCCCGCGTTCGCTCTGACGGGGTACGGCCGTGAAACCGACGTGCGCAGAGCGCGCGAAGCAGGTTACGTCGACCATTTCGTCAAGCCGGTCGACGCCGAGCTGCTCGATCAGCGCATTCGTGCGCGCCTGGAGCGTCACCGATCCGAACGCAAAGCCGGCGAAGCGAGTTAGAGCGCTTCAGGTCGAACTTTTCAGTCAACGAGGCCGGCGAGCTCGCGGATTGCCGCTCCGGGACGGACGCGATTCCCGACAGCGTCGTGACGTGCTGAGCGTGGCCGGACGAGTCGAGGTCTTCGAGCCCGGCAATTGCAAGAACGGGACGATCCAGCTCGCGGAGACCGAGCGCTTCTCGATCGCTGCGACTGGGTGCTCGCGCCGCGAGACAGGTGTGTGGATTTCGCGCCCTCGAGCGCCGGCTGCGATTGAATCTGGTCGCCTTGGCCAGCTTGACGCTTTCGGAGCGAGGCACCATGCGTCAGCGCGGCAAGCTCGTCTTTGACCAAACACGAGGGAGATCGCACATGTCGGAAGGCTATCGGACGGTCGTCCAACTCACCAAGATGCTCAAACAACTGAGCGCATGGCTCGAAGAAGGAGTGGAACACGCGCAGAAGCATTCGTTTGATCCAGCCGTTCTCCTCGGCTCGCGGCTCGCTCCTGACATGTACCCCCTGATGCGGCAGCTCCAGGCCTCGTGCGACGGCGCGAAGTTCCTCGCCGCGCGCCTGTCCGGCAAGGAGCCGCCGAAGCATCCGGACACCGAGCAAACGCTGGACGAGATCCGCGCGCGGCTGCGCACTGTCATCGAGTACTGCTCCTCGTTCAAGAAGAGCGACTTCGACGGGTGGGAGGCGAGGAAGGTGCCGCTGCCCTTCGCTCCCGGCAAGGGCTGTGTCGCGCCGGCCTACCTGACCGAGCTGAACGTACCGAACACGTATTTTCACCTGGTCATGGCGTACGCCATCCTGCGCCACAACGGGGTGCAGCTCGGAAAGAACAAGTACCTCGGCGGCTTCGAGCTGATCGACCTGTGAGGGCGCCGAGCGCCTACTTCGCCCCGATTCTGGCCTCGTCGAGCGCGAGCAGGTACCCGCCCACCATTCGGCCCTGCGTGTCGAAAGCCGCCGGCGTCGCGATCGCGGCCAAGATGCGGCGAGCGAGCGCGGTCGCGTCGGGATCGCTCGTAACCCGTCCGAGCGTCGCATAAAATCGCGCCGCCATCACGTTGTGACGAAACGGCCTCCGCGGCCGCGAAAACACGCCCGCCGCGCCCGGATCCGGCGTGTGCGCAAAGAACGCGGAGGTCGCGGGATCGAGCATGGATTCGCGCAGGCGCTTCGCGATCGCGATGCTCGCGGCGCGGTAGCGCTCGTCGCGCGTGACCTCGGCGAGCCGGGCGCAAGCGCGGCCGAAGCTCGCCGCGTCGATCAAAAATCGCACGCTGGACGCGGTCTCCTTTTCTCGGCGCACGCTGCCGTCCCTGTCGACGTGCGTCGCGAGCAGGCGATCGGCGGCCCGGCGAGCGCGCCCGAGCACGGCCTGATCGTTGCTGGCTTCGTAAAGCGCGACCAGCGCGGAGATCATCAGCCCGTTCTCGTAAGCGTAGACGTGGGTGTCGACCCAGGGCGTGCCGAGCTTTTGCCGCTCGCCCGCGGACTTCGCGTAGTAGTCGTGACCGTGGATGAAGGTCGCCTTGGAATCGTGTGAGCCGACGTCGGCGTCCTGGTTCGTGTAAAAGGTGCCCTCGGGGCTGGTCAAGAACCGATCGACGTAAGCGACGATGGCATTCGCGTCGTGCAACAGGTCGGTGCGCCGGCTCTGCCGGTACGCGAGCGCGTACGCCTCGAGGTTCGGCGCCTGGACCGTCATCAGCTTTTCGTAGTGAGGCTCGTTCCAGGTTCCGCCGGTCGAGTACTGGTACAGGCCTCCCCAGACCGGATCCAAGACCCTACGCTGCTTCTCCAGTGAAAAAAGCGCGCGCTCGAGCGCCTTCCTGTCGCCGGCGAGCGCGCGTCGAAGCTCGTACTCGGCGTTTTCGCCGAGCGGTGCCTTCTGGCGCATGCCCCAGCCGCCCTCGCGCGCGTCGTAGTAGCCGGCCATGTCGAAGCGCACGCGCTCGGCGACCCAAGGCAACGATTCGACGCTCGCCGAGCTCGGGCCGGGTTCCCCGGCGTCGGCCGTACCGAGCGACAGCCGTTCGACGTCGGCGAGCGCGGCCGCGAGCTCCTCGGGCGGCAGATAGCCGCGGAATTTTCCGATCTCCTGGCCGTCGGGCGAAAAAAGGATCGTCGCCGGCCAGCCCCACTCCGCGTAGCGCTCTTCGATGTCCGGGCGGGAGTCGACGTCGACGCGAATCGTGACGAAGCGGTCGCGCAAGACGCGCCCGATGTTCGGATCCTCGTAGGTCGTCTCCTCCATCACGTGGCAAAAGTGGCACCACTCGGCTGCGCCGTGCAGAAGCACGTAGCGCCGCTCGCGCCGCGCGCGCTCGAAGGCGGCCGCCGTGAGCGGTTGCCAGTCGAACAGCCGCTTCTGGCCGCGCGCCCGCGCCAGTGCGACGTTCACCGAATCCGGGACGCGCGGATCGGCGGCCGCGGCAGGAGCTCGCGCCGGCGCCTGGCTCGGCGCGGCGCCCGAACATGCGACAGCGAGCGCGCCAAACACCAGGAGAAGCCGCGGCTGGTCCACGCCCTGGATACGAGGCACGTCCCCGATCGGATTTCACAGCATGTTCACCGGATCCACGTCGATCGCCACCCGCGTCTGGCGGTCGTGGGCGGCGCGCGCCACGGCGAGCAGCGTCTGGCGCAGCGCGCCGCGTTCGCGGGCGCGCACCATGAACCTGAAGCGAAATCGATTGCGCAAGCGGGCGATCGGGGCCGGCGCCGGACCGACGACGTCGACACCGGGCTCGGCCCCAGCGCGGGCAATTTTCGAGAGCCGCAATGCTTCGTCGCGCGCGCGTGCCTCGTCGCTGGCGTCGACGCGAACCAGCGCGATCCGTGAAAACGGCGGATACGCGAGCTCCTCGCGGTCGCGCATCTCGCGTTCGACGAAACCCGCCACGTCGTGGCGCGCGGCGAACGCGACCGCCGGATGATCGGGCTGCCGCGTCTGGATCATCACCGTGCCGGGCGCATCGCCGCGCCCCGCGCGGCCGGCGACCTGAACCAGAAGGTGGAACGTGCGCTCGGCGGCGCGAAAGTCGGGCATCGACAGCGCTGCGTCCGCGTTCAGGACGCCGACCAGCGTCACGCTCGGCAAGTCGTGGCCCTTGGTCACCATCTGCGTGCCCACCAGGAGATCGATTTCACCGCGGCGCATGCGCTCGAGCACGCGCGCGCTCTTGGCGCCCGCCGCCACGTCCCGGTCGAGGCGAGCCACGCGCGCAGCGGGGAACGCTTGGATCAGCGTCTGCTCGATACGCTCGGTGCCGGCCCCCTCCTGGGTGAGCTGATCGCTGCCGCACGCGTCACACTTGCGGGGCAGCGCCGTCGAGTGGTCGCAGTAGTGGCAGATCAGCCGGTCGCCGCGCGCTCGGTGCAACGTCAATGCCACCGAGCAGTTCGGGCACTCCCAGGATTTTCCGCAGCTCTCGCACAACACGCTCGGCGAAAAGCCGCGCCGATTCAGAAACAGGATCGCCTGCTCGCGCGCCTCGAGCACTCGCTCGAGCTCTCGATGCAGCGGCAAGCTGATCAGGCGATCGCCGGTCGGTCCGGCACCGACGCGGCGCAAATCCAGGATTTGTACGCGCGGCAAGACCGCGGCGCGATGCGCGCGATCCGGCAGGCTGAGCTTGCCGAGCTTGTGCTCCCGGACCAAGGCTTCGCTGCCGAGCGACGGCGTCGCGGATCCCAGCACGCACACCGCCCCGGCGCGATGCGCCCGCAGCAGCGCCATGTCGCGCGCGTGATAACGCACGCCTTCCTCCTGCTTGAAGGAGTCGTCGTGCTCCTCGTCGACACACAGCAGGCCCAGACCGACCACCGGCGCGAACAAAGCCGAGCGCGCGCCGACCGCCACCTTGAGCTCGCCCGCCCGCAGCCGCGTCCACATCGCGTGGCGCTCGCGGTCACCGAGGCCGCTGTGCAAGACGGCAATCGCGTCACCGAGCCGCGCGCGAAAGCGCGCCACCAGCTGCGGCGTCAGTGCGATTTCCGGCACCAGCACGATCGCGCCCCGGCCGAGCTCGAGGCAGTGCGCCACCGCCCGCAGGTAGACCTCGGTCTTGCCGGATGCGGTGACGCCGTGCAAGAGGTAAGCCGCACGCTCGCGGCGGTCGACGCTGCCGATGATCGCGCTCACCGCGCGCTCTTGCGCCGGGTTGAGTGCGGGTGGCGTGTCGCGCGCCACCCCTTCGGCGAGCATCGCATCGCGCGCGGCCTCGCGTTCGATGCGCACCAGGCCCGCCTTGACCAGGCGCTTCAGCTTCGCGCGCGCGCCGCGCCAGCGTTTTTCGAGCTCCGAGACCGGGCTCGGTCCAGCCTCCGAGAGATGCGCGTGCAGCGGATCCGGCCGCGTGTCCGGCGCTGCGGGCAGCGCGTGCGCCACCTGGACCATGCGGCCCACCGTCGCGAGCTCGAGCTTGTCGAGCAGCCCGCGCTCGGCGAGCGCCTCGGCGGCCGAACGCTCGACCGCGGGCACGGCCAGCCGCATTACCTCTCCGATCGGCGCCAGGTAGTAGCGCGCGAGCTCGCGCAGGAACCCGAGCAGCTCGTCCTCGAGCACCGGATTGTCGTCGACGATGGCGCGGATCGGCTTGAGCTTTCTGGCATCGACCTCGGGCTCGCGCTCACCCGCATCGAGCACGATGCCGAGCACGCGGCGGCGTCCGAAATCGCAGAGCACGCGCGCCCCTGGTCGCACTCCGCGCGCGAGCTCGGCGGGCACGACGTAAGTGAAGGCCTGGCCGAGCGGAACCGGAACCGCAACGCGGGCGAGCAGCACGTTTCAACGCAACAGGTAGGCGCCGGCGGCCAACAGCACCGCGACCACGGCAGCCACCAGCCAGAGCAGCGGACCCGACGGCGGAGCCTCCGCGGGTGGAGCCGCCGGCTTGCTCTGGGACGCCGGAACCGGCGCCGGATTGAGCGGTTCGCTGCGCGGCGCCGGCACCGGCAGGCTCGCACTTTCGGGCGCGCTCGGCAGCTCCGGCGGCGTTTCCCAGCCCCCGTCGACCGCCATCAGCTCGAGCGCCGGGCCGAGCTCGAGCGCGCGGGCCGCCCGCTCGCGCGCCTTGCGCCACTCCAGAATCTGCGCGCCGAAGTGCTCGATCAGCCACTCACCGAAGACGAGCGGGCTCGCGGTGAGCCGGGTGCGGCGGGCATAGCCTTCGAGCCCGTGCAGCATCTCCCGCGCCGAGGCGTAGCGCTGCTCGCGATCTTTGCTGAGCGCCCGCATCACGATCGCGTAGAGCTCGGCCTGCTCGGGGTAGCTGCGATCGGGAAGCTCCGGCACCTTGGCTTCCTGCGCCTGCTCGAGCGAGGGGCGCTTGCCGTACATGCGCCGGCCCGCCAAGAGCTCCCACAACATGATCCCGACCGAGAACAGATCGGACCGAGCGTCGAGTGGATCGCCGCGCGCCGCCTCGGGGCTCATGTAGCCGGTCTTGCCCTGGATCGCTTCTTCCGGCAGCGCCTCGGTGGCGCCCATCGCACGCGCGATGCCGAAGTCGCACAGCTTGACCTCGCCGTCGAAGCTCAAGAGCACGTTCGACGGCGAGACGTCGCGGTGCACGATTTCGAGCGCGATCCCCTCCTCGTCTTTCTTGCGGTGTGCGTAGTCGAGCGCGAACAGCGTCTCGGTCACGACCAGCAGCGCAAATTCGACCGGCAGCGGCACGCCGTTGCGCGAGCAGTAAAGGAGTAGCTGGCGCAGGTCGAAACCCTCCACGTACTCCATCGCGATGTAGAGCGCGTCCTCTTCGCGCCCGAGGTCGTAGACCTGGACGATGTTGCCGTGCGAGAGGCGAGCCGCGAGCTTGGCCTCGTCGATCAACAGGCGGCTGAACTCGGCGCTGCTCGACAGGATCGGCAGGATCTGCTTGACGACCACCAGCCGTTCGCCCCCGAGATCGGTCTTGGTGCGGCCGAGATAAATGCGCGCCATGCCGCCTTCGCCGATTTTGTCGAACAGGAAGAAGCGCCCGAAACGCCGGGGTAGACGGTCTTCTTCGGTGGCAGGGGCGGCGGTCACGATGTCGCTTTATAACCCGGTCTGACGAGAACGCATGAACCTGCTGGTCGGCCTTTTGATCCTGATCGTGCTTTCGATCCCGATTTTCGTCGCGATCAAACGTGCGACCGAGCTCTTTCGTATCACGGTCGACCAGGGCCGGGCGCGCCACGTTCGCGGACGCATTCCGCGGCCCCTGCTCGCCGACATCGAGGACGTCGTGGCTCGGCCGCGGGTGCCGCTGGCCGAGATCTGGGTCGTCACGTCCAACGGCCGGCCGGAGGTCCACGTCAGCGGCAAATTGACGCCCGATCAACTCCAACGGCTCAGAAACGTAGTCGGCAAGTTCCAGGTGGCTCAGATCCGCGCGGGGCGTCCGGCACGCGGCGCCCGTTGATCCTTTCCCCCGCGCGCCACACGGTGCTACCAAGGCGCCGTTCATGCGGCGTCTCCCGGTCGAGTGGCTGCTGGCGATCGCCAGCTCGTCGATCACGGCCGAGGCGGGGGCCTTCGAGCGGGAATGGCATCTCGGCGGCGGACTCGGCGCGGCCGACTTCATCGGCAGCGACGAGCCGATCGCGCCCGCGGCGTCCTTGTACGCGGCCTACGGCCTGTCCGACATGTTCGACGCGCGGCTCGAGTTCACCGGGTCGCGGCATCCGCTCGATGACGGCTCGCACACGGTGCTTTATTCAGGCTCGGCGGGAATCGCCTACAAGATCGACGTGATCGAGTGGGTCCCCTACGTCGGCGTGCTGGCGGGCTATTACAGCTACGATGCCGAAAGCGGCGGCATCGGATTTTCGACCGCGCTCGGGCTCGACTACGCGGTCACGCGGAGCTTCGGCCTCGGTGTGCAGCTCCGCTACCACTGGACGACGGCCAAGGTGCCCACGAGCCTGACCGAGGGCGAGTACTTCACCGGCTTCCTGCGAGCGGAATACCGCTGGGGCTGGTAGCGTTGTCGCGCTTTATCGCGCAGGGTCGCGCTGATTTGGTCCGGGCGGAAACTGAATGCTAGTTTGAAGGGGCTTTCGAGGCCGCTGCCGTGTCGAGCCATAGTCTTCTGGGCGCGCTTCTGCTTCTGATCCCGGCTTGCGCGCGGAGCACGCCGGCCGGCGAAGCGGCGCCCCCCGCCCTGGGCGCCAACGAGCAGGCGCATCCGGCGCGAAGCCTCGCCGCCACGCCGCTCCCTGCGGTCCCGGCCGCCGCGGCCGCCGACACTTGGGTCGACGCCGTGAGGGTCGAGCGCTGGAAGGAAGCCGCCGGCATCATCGACGGGCTCGAGCAGCAGCAGCAGCGAGCCCCGGAAACCCGCTACGTGCGCGCTCGCGCCGCGCTCGTGCTCGGCGAGCCGGCGCGCGCCGTCGAGCTGCTCGGCGGGCTGGAAGGCGAGCTCCCACTGCTCGCGCCCGACGTGAAGGGCTTTCGCGCCGAAGCCCAGCTCGAGGCCGGGCCCTTCGTGGATGCGGCGCTCTACTTCTCTCAGTCCCACGAAGCAGAGGGTTTGATCAAAGCCGCGCGCGCCTACGAGCGAGCGGAGCAACTCGCCAAGGCTCGGACGCTGGTCGATCGCGCGCTCGCCACGCTCCCCAGAGATGCGAAGCTGCGAAAGCCCCGCGATACGGCGATCGAGGCCCGCGCCCGCTTGGTCCGCGCGAGCATCGCCGAGCGCCAGGGGCACTCCACGCTAGCGAGCCTCGACCTCTACTGGATCAATCAGAACGCCCCCACCAGCCCCGAGGCCGACGAGGTCGATCGCCGCCTCGAGCGGATCGCGCCGAAGCGCGCGCTCACGCAGCGCCAGCGCTACGACCGCGCCTACAGCATGGCGCAAGCGGGCTGGGTGGAGCGCACCGAGCACGAGCTCGGGCTGTTGCCGGGCGCGGCCGGCCCTGCGGTGACTTCGGCGGAGATCGCGCGCGCGCGGGCGTGGGCGCTCTACATGGCGCGACGCGACTACGCGAAGGCTTCGGACCTGTTCGGCGAAGCCGCCAAGGGCGGCGGGCCCCGCGCGGTCGAGGACCTGTTCTACGCCGCGCGTGCGCGCTCGCGCGCCCACGACGACGAACGCGCGATCCGCATGTACGAGGCGCTGGCGGCCAGCAATCCGCGCAGCGGCTGGGCCGAACACGCGACATTTCTCGCGACCCGACTGCGCTACATCCTCGGGCAGTGGGATTCGGCCGCCGCCGGTTACGACCGCTACCTGGCGCGCTACGGTAAGACCGCCCGCTTTGCCGACAGCGGCCGCTACGAGCAAGCCGTCGCCTGGCTCGCGGCGGGCAAGCACGACCGCGCCGCCAAGGCCTTCGCCAGCCTGATCGCCGAAAAGCCCGAAGCCTCGCTGCGATCGCGCTACCTCGAGCTCCAGGCGGTGGCGCTCGCCGGCGCGGGCAACGCCTCCGCCGCGGGCACGCTGTTTCGCCAGGTCATGATCGAGTATCCGCTGACGCTCCCCGCGCTTTTTTCGCGCGCGCGGCTTTCCGCGCTCGGCCAAGCTCCGCCGCCACTGATCGAGCCGTCCCAGACCGGCGCGCCCACGCCGCCGCTGGCGGTCGAGCTACCCGCTCGTGCGGCGCTGCTGTGGCGGCTCGGGCTCGATCGAGACGCCGAGCGCGAGCTCCTGTCGCGCGAACCCGAGCTCCGCAAGCGCTTCGCGCCGCGCGAGCACGAGGCTCTGTGCACGGCTTACGGACGGCTGGCGACCGCGGCCGAACGCTATCGAGTCGGACGCAGCGCGCTCCGGCCCGGCGCCCTCGACGTCGCCCCGTCCCCGAGCTCGCGCTGGCTCTGGGACTGCACGTATCCGCGGCCCTGGGCGGCGCTGATCACCGAGGCGCAGGAACAGAACAAGCTGTCGCAGGATTTTCTCTACGCGGTGATGCGCCAGGAGAGCGCGTTCAAGCCCGGCGCGGTGTCCAGCGCCGACGCCGTCGGCCTGATGCAGCTGATCGATCCGACCGCGCAGCGCGCCGCGGCCGAGCTTTCACTTCCCTACGACCCGGCGCAACGGGTGAATCCGCCGCAGAACATCCGCATTTCGAGCTTCTATTTGAAGAAGCTGTTCGACATGTTCGGCGGCCACTTCGCGCTCACCGCGGCAGCTTACAACGCGGGCCCGTTCGCGGTCTCACGCTGGCTCGAGACCGGCGAAAAGCTCCCGCTCGATCTGTGGGTGGCGCGGATCCCGTTCACGGAGACGCGCGGTTACGTCCATCAGGTGATCGGCAACTACGCCCGCTACGCGTATCTGGCCGGCGGCGAGCCCGCCGTTCCCGATCTCGATCTCGCGCTGCCGCAAGGGAAGCGCGCTCCCGCCGACGCTTACTGATAAGGCAAGATATGCCTGGCGGCATGGCGGTGCAGCGACACGCCGAGCGCGCGCGGCCCGTCGGCGGCCCAGTAGGCGTTGAACGCGTCGCTCAGAACCAGCTCCGCGAGCTTGCCGCGCGGAGAAAATCCCCATTCGGCTTCCTGAGAAACATCGTCCGGGTCCGCGTAGTAGCGCCACACGAAGAACCCCGCGAACCACGGCTCGTCGACAAACGCCGCGAGCAGCGCGCGGTAGGCGTTTGCCTGCGCCACTTCGTCGACGACCACGTCCTTTAGCGCCTCCGGCCACTCCCAGGGCCGCACCGCCGGATCGCTGCGCGTCGTGTAGCCGAACTCGGTGAACATCACCGGTTTGCCCCAGCGCTGGGCGAGCTCGCGCAGCTGGCCCGCGATCGTGCGGCCGCCGTTCACGAGCTCGGCGAGCGAAGCGCCGGACTGTTGCGCGAGCGGATAGAACGCGTTGAGCCCGATCACGTCGAGCTCGCCGAGGATCACGGTGCGTTCGACGTCGTCCCAGTTCGCGGCGTAGGTCAAAAGACCCGGATAAATGCGGCGAATGTCGCGAATGATCTCGAGGAACCGCGGCGCACGCGCGGTCGTGAGCCAGCTTCGGAGCTCGACGCCGAGCGCGAGCATTTCCGCGTCGCTGTCGCGCGCCAGCGCCGCCCACTCGCGCAAGAACGCGTGATAGCTCTTTGCCCACTCCTCCCAGGCCGCGTCGCTTTTTGGATCGATCTCGGCGCGCCAGCCGCCGGTTTCGACCCAGAGGTGCGGCACGATCAAAACGCGTAGCCCTTCCGCGTGCGCTTGCGCCACCGCGCGTTTCACGGCCGCGCGGTTCGAGACGAACGGCTGCTCGAACGACAGCGAAATGCCGCTCGGAGTCAGGTCGTAGACGCGCCCGAACGGCGTCAGGCTGACCCAGGTCGCCCCGAGCCGGCGCGCTTCGCTCATGGTGCGCGCACAAGCCGCGGAGCCGTAACCCTTGTCCGGGTGCAGCGCGCTTTCGATCGGGCCGATCGTGACCCCCCGTACCGCGCCCGCGCCGCTCAGCTGCCAGGCGTCGGCGCCGTGCGAGAGCTCGATGCGGGGACGCCCGCCGGCCGGCGCGGCCAGGAGCGCGAGGCCGATCGCGAGCGCCGAGCCCGCTCGTTTCGAGCGTCCGGCGCGTTCACCCATGAAGCCGCTTGTAGAGCGCCTCTAGCCTTGCGTCGTCCACGTCGATGATGCGATCGACGACCAGGTCGGCGCCGGCGCGTTCGAGCTCGGGCTTCGGATGGCTGTGGGCGACGCCCAGGCACGCTAGCTTTGCCGCCTTCGCGGCCGCGATGCCCGCCACCGAGTCCTCGATCACCAGCGCGCGCCGCACTGCTTCCGGTCCGGACATTTCCTCGATCGCGGCCAGCGCCGCGAGGTACCCCGCCGGATCGGGCTTGGGCAGACTCATGTGCTCGGCGGCGACGATCACCTTCACGCAGTCGCGCACGCCGAGCACGTCGAGTCCCATCAGGATCTCGTCGTAGAGCGCGCCGGATACCACGCCCACCGGCCCCACCGCCGCGCGTCTCCGGACCAGCTCGGCCGCGCCGCTGAAGGCCTTGAGCTCGCGACGCGCACGTTCGAGGTAGAGCGGGCGCTTGGCCTCGATCAGCGCCGCGATCGCGGCGGCGTCGGCGGGGTGCCCGCGATCGGCCAGCACGCAGCGAAAGCAGCCTGCGTCGTCGAAACCGATATAGCGCTCGAAGTACTCGGCGTCGGAGATCTCGATCGAGAGCGGCGCGAGCACTTCGCGAAACGCCGCGAGATGCACGTGCTCGTCGTCGACGAGCACGCCGTTGTAGTCGAAGAGCGTGACCGGGAACACGGGCGGTCGGATTATGGGGTTTTTCCGCGCAAAGCGCACGCGTGCGCTTGCATTGACCCGCGGCCTATGTCAGCTTTCGCCCGCCTCGCGTTACCGACGGGCTTACAAGTATGAGCAAAGGCGATTTGCTGGAGATGGAAGGCGTCATCCAAGACGCCCTCGGCGGCGGCCAGTACAACATCAAGGTCGACCAGGGCGGCGCGATCGTGCGCGCGCAGCTCTCGGGCCGGATGCGCCGCCATCACATTCGCGTGCTCCCCGGCGATCGGGTACGTGTCGCCGTATCCCCTTACGATCTCACGCACGGCCTGATCGTCTATCGCGGCAAGTGATCGGCGCAGCGGGGCGCGGGCTCCTGCTCGGTCTCGCGGCGAGCGTTCTCGCCAGCTGCTCTTGCGAAGACAGGGCTCCTGCGCCGCCGGATGCAGCCAGCGTCCGCAGTACGGCGCCGGTGACTGCGGCGCAACCGCTGCCCGAGCTGCTGTACTTGCCCGACGGAGGCGATCTCGCTCCGAGCACGGCTCCAGAGCAAGAGCTCCTTCCCGGTCCCTGGGGCAAGCCTGGGCGGTGCGGGGCGGACATGGTGGATGTTCGGGGTCAGTTCTGCATCGATCGCTACGAAGCCGTGCTGGTCGACAAGAAGCTCGGCCGCGCGATCTCGCCTTACTATCCGCCCACGCGGCGGCTCACGAAGGCGCTCCGCGAACGCTGGCTGCGCGATGCACCCGAATCCGCGGGCTCGCAGGGCCGAACGCTGAGCGTGCCGGAACCGCCCGGCTGGCAGCTCACCGAGGAGTTCGAGCCGGTGGCCACGGTGCGCGCCGACGCGGTGCCGAACGGGTATTTGACTGGCGTGCTCGCGGAGCAAGCCTGCCGGAACGCGGGCAAACGATTGTGCAAAATCGAGGAATGGGTGCTCGCCTGTCGCGGCGAAGCAAATCGAAAGTTCCCGTACGGAGACCTCTACGAAGAAACGCGCTGCAACGTCCATCGGGAGGCACACCCGGCCGCCGTTCTTCACCAGAATGCGTCGATCAATCACTCCGATCCCCGGCTCAATCTGGTGCGAGTAAACGGAGCACCCCTGCTCCGGCACACCGGCGCTACCCCCGCCTGCAAGAGCACTTGGGGCGGCGACGGCGCCTTCGACATGGCCGGCAATCTCGACGAGTGGGTGGACGACCCAGACGGGATGTTCGCGGGCGGTTTTTACTCGCGGGCCACCAAGGAAGGCTGCGACGCCCGCATCACGGCTCACCCCCGCGACTACTACGACTACAGCCTAGGCGTGCGTTGCTGTCGCTGAAATATAAGTAATTTCTAACACTTATAGACAGCGCAACGTCCACTACGCCGCTTTGTAGGCAAATGTAGGTGTTTATCGTACCATTTTCCCATGCGCATGCATTCGACTCGACGGCTGCTCTCGAGCCTTTCGATGGCCTTCTTGCTCGCCGCGGGGGTGACGGGGTGCGGCCACCCGGTGCAAAAAAAGCTCGAAGGCCGCTGGCTGGGGGACGGGGTCGAGAACTTCGACGATGACGCGGTGGCTTCCGCGACCGGATGGGCGAAGGGCGCCAGCATGGAGTTCGCCGGTTCGAGCGTCACGGTCACGATCCCGGCCGAGGAGCCTCGCAGCGGGAAATACAAGGTCGTCAGCGTTCACGACAGCGACGTCGAGCTGTCGATTCAAAGGAAGGACGGCGCGGTCGACCGCGTCCGTTTCAAGCTCGACGACGAGCGCAGCATGCGGTGGATGCTCGACGACGGCCGCGCCGTCGTCATGCGTCGCGAGTGAAGCCTACTTACCAAGCTCCAGCTGGATGTAGCGCGTGACGGTGATGCCCTGCTTCGAAGACGCGAAGCGCATGGCGTCGATCTTCGGCGCGCTGCACGCGAGCACGGCCGGAGCGAGCGGCGGCGCGAAGTCGCGTCCCGTGATCGTGCCGTCGGGCGCCACGCGCAGCGTCAAACGCGTGCTCGCCGTCACTTGCATGTCGCCGTCGGCCCGCGTGTGCTGCTCGAAGCACTGATTGACGAGCGGAATCAACTTTCCGAACACCGACTGGACCGAGTCCATCGTCGGCTTCTCGGGTAGCTCCACCGGCTCGGATTCCGCGGCCGCCTCCCCTGGCTCCGCTCCGGCAGGAGCCGGCGTTCCGTGGGCGGACGGAGGTGCTGCATTGCCGGCAACGGCAACGCCGGCGGCCCCGCGCTCCGGCGCTCGCGACGCCGTCGCGACCTCACCCGACGCGCCGTCGAGCGTGAACTGCCCGCTGGTCGGCGCGGTCAAGAGCCAGCCCTTGGTGTCGCCGCGCGTGCTCGCCGGTCCGACCGCGACCACGCCTTCAGTCACCTCGACGTGGACCCGGTCTGCCCGGCGGCTGACGCGGAAAACGGTTCCGTGCGCCGCGGCACGCAGCGCATCCGCCTCGATCGCGAAGGACTCCTTGCGCTTCGAGGGCACGACCTCTGCCAGGGCGCTCCCGCGCTCCAGCTGCACCGTGAGCAGATCGCCACCGAACGCGATCAAACCACGACTGTTCGGCGAGAGCGTCCATGTGGCACGCCCCGGATGAACCACGCGAACTTCCGCAGTACCCGAAGTAACGCGCTGTCCCACCGCCATGCGCGAGCCATCCAGCGTGATCCGACCGGTGGAGTCCCAGCGCTGAGCGCTCGCGTGGAGCGCGTGAACCGGTTCTCGCAAGATCAGCTCACGCGCGCCGACCAGCGCGAGAACCGCAGCGGCCGCAGCCAGCGCCGTTCGAGTACGGAGCCGGACCGGAAACTTCACCGGCGCCGCGCCGCGTTCATCAATCCGCCGGAGCAGCGAGCTCTCGACCCGATCCCAGTCGACTTCGGGTGCGGGCTCGCTCTTGATTTCGCGAATCATGCGCGACAGGGGATCGCGATGCTCGTCGCCGGGGCTCATGACTCTTCGCCTCCCTCTGGCACTTTGCTCTCGGCGGAAATCGCAATTTCGTCGGCGAGCGAGGCCAGTGCGGGTTCGTCGCGGAGCATCTCCGAGAGCTCGCGACGTGCGTAAAACAACCGGGTGCGCACGGTAAGCACGGGGGCGCCCACGACGCGGGCGATCTCGGCGGGCGGAAGACCCTCGAGCTCGTGCAGCACGAACACCGCCCGCTTCTTCGGGCTCAAGCGATCCAAAACTCGATAAAATGCGCGAATTCGCGCAAGCCGCGCGACTTGCTCGTCCGGAAGTGGCCGCACGTCAGCCGGTGGATGGGCCGCAGCGACCTCGGCGAAGACGGGCCGACTCCTCGCGGCCCGCCGGTGCATGAGCACCACGTTCACCGTCACGCGATAGAGCCAGGTCGAAAAGAGCGAGTTTCCTTTGAAATCTCGAATGCTGCGGTGGACCTGGAGAAAGACTTCCTGGACGACGTCCTCGAGCTCGCCCGATGGGCCGAGCATGCGGTGCACGAGGCGCGCCACGTCGGCTCGATGGCGATGAAAAAGCTCATGAAACGCGGCCGCGTCGCCGCGCTGGCAGAGCCTTACCAATTCCTCGAGCTCGGTCACGAGCGCCAATTTAGCCGGGGCCACTACGGCCCGCAGGGCGCTCCCGCCCTTCGAGCCATGCGGCCATTCGAGGCAAACCGTCGCGGCTGCCGAGGACATCTGTGAGGTTCGGTGCGACGTGCCTCGTGAATCTTCAAGGGGAACTCAAGAAAGTGAGCGGGTGCGCACACGCACGCAACGCCGTGCGGCATTTCCGCTCGGGCTTCATCCCCTGGACCTCGATTGCCCCTCAGAACAGCGCTTTTAGCTCCACGCTACTTTTCTTCTTCTGCTCGAGAACGCGGTTCACCGCCCTGAGCAGCCGTGTCTTGGCAGGACCGGGTATTGGCTTGCCTTCGGTCGCCGAGTCGAGGAGCCGGCGGGTGACCGGCCTGCCCGAGCGCGGCTTGCCGGCGGCTGCGGCACCCTCCGCCGCTTTCTCTCCTCCCGCTTTGCCGCGACGCCGCGCGCCCCTGAGCAGGCGATCTTCCGGGGTCAGACGCTCGACACGTTTCGATGCGACCAGAAGGCGCCGCGCGTCAATCCCGTTGTCCTTGATAAACTGTGAGAATTTGCTGGCCAATCCTTACCTCCACTCGACGGCTTACGAGCATATCACGGGCCATGTTTCACCCGCGCAGGGAGCCCTTGCCCGGAACCGGCTACGATCACCCACACTCCTCGAGTCAACATGCCCCGATCTGATCCGCTAGAGGAAGCCGTACGCTATCTCGAGGGGCTCGGCGCGCCGAAGCCGAGCGTCGGCGTCGTCCTGGGTTCGGGGCTGAGCGGCTTTGCGGAATCGCTCGAGCAGCTGTCTCGAGTCCCGTACGAGCGCATTCCCCACATGCCGCGCTCCACGGTGCCGGGTCACCCCGGTAACCTGAGCTTCGGCAAGGTCGGCTCCACGCCCGTGGCTTGTATGGAAGGGCGCGTTCACCTCTACGAGGGACACGGTGCGCACCGAGTCGTGTTCGGTGTGCGTTTGCTCGCCGCGCTCGGCTGCTCGTCGGTGCTGCTGACCAATGCCGCCGGCGGCATCGCCGAGGGCCTCGCACCCGGCGACCTGATGTTGATCGTCGACCACCTCAATCTTACCGGCCAAAATCCACTGGTGGGTGACAATGACGACAGCATGGGGCCTCGCTTCCCCGATCTGAGTCGCGCCTATGCACCCGAGCTTTGCGCCACCGCACGCCGCGCCGCCCGCGAAGCGGACGTCGAGCTCAAAGAGGGCGTATACGCGGCGATGCTCGGTCCGAGCTACGAGACGCCGGCGGAAATCCGCATGCTGCGAACGCTCGGCGCCAACGCCGTGGGCATGAGCACGGTGCTAGAGACGATAGCGCTCTGCCACCGCGGGGTTCGCGTCGGAGCGGTCAGCTGCATTACCAACGTCGCCGCGGGCTTGCCTGGCGCGCTGCTCGATCATGCCGAGGTCGAGGCGGTCGCACGGGCCGCGGCACCGCGTTTCGCTCGCCTGCTCACCGGCTGGATTCAGGGCGCCGAACCGGGAGGTCACTGAATGAGCTCCGAGAACGACGACGCGGCGGTCGCCGAGCTGGTTGCGGCGGCGCGGGCCGCTCGCGCCAATGCGTACGCTCCATATTCGGGCTTCGCGGTCGGCGCCGCGCTGCGATCGGCCAGCGGAGTGATCTACTCCGGGTGCAACATCGAAAATTCGAGCTACGGGGCGACCTTGTGTGCGGAACGCGTCGCGCTGGCCCAGATGGTCGCGAACGGCGACCGCGCCGCCAGCATGATCGCCGTCTACACCGACGTGGAGCCGCCGGCGATGCCATGCGGCCTGTGCCGCCAGGTGCTCCAGGAGTTCGGCCGCGCGCTCACCGTCGTGGTCGCGGGCCCGACGACCGTGCGCCGCACGACGCTGGCCGCGCTGCTGCCGGAACCGTTCGTGCTCGCGTAAATCGCTCCGCCGGCAGGCGCGGCCGAGCAGCGTCGTTTTGCGCGGCCCGAGCTCCGGGGGTGCGGTCATCGGTGTACGGATCGGACGAGTACGGAGAGCGCAAGCGCGCGAGCTGAGCTACGCTCCCTGAGGCGTGTTGGGTACAAAAAACAACGTGAAGGTTTCGCGTTTGCTACCTAGCGAGCCGCCCGAGCTCGTGGTCTACGACAAGCCGCAGCGCTGCCCGTACATCGCTGAACGGGTCGCGCGCTTGCCGCTTCGTCTGCCAGCGCGCCCGCTGTCGCGAGCGGAGCTCGACGAACGTCTGGCCGCCGGCGATCGGCGTCAGGGCTTCGTGCTCTACCGCACGGCCTGTCCGTCGTGCCAGGCGTGCGAGCCGATCCGGATTCACGCGCCGAGCTTCACGCCCAGTCGTTCGCAGCGCCGCGTGTTCGAGCGCACTGATCGCGTGCTGCGCGTGGAGATGGGCACGCCGATCGTCGATGCCCGCCGCGTCGAGCTCTACAATCGGCACAAGCAGGGGCGCGGCCTCGGCGATGGGCAGCCGCCGATCGATCTCGAAGGCTACCGAGATTTCCTGGTTTCCAGTTGCTGCGACAGCTTCGAGCTCCGCTACTTCATCGATCGCGAGCTGGTTGGCGTGGCGATCGTCGACCGCGGCGCCTCCACGCTGTCGGCGGTGTACTGCTACTACGCTCCGGAACGAGCGAAGCTCGGCATCGGGACCTTCTCGATTTTGAAGCAGCTCGAGCTTTGCCGAAAATGGTCGCTCGATCATCTCTACCTCGGCCTCTACATCCGTGACTGCACGGCGATGCGCTACAAGGCGCGCTTTCTGCCGCACGAACGGCTGATCGACGGCCACTGGACGCGTTTCGAGCGTTGAACCGGCAGACGAGGCCGCCAGGCCGAGGTGAAGGTCGAAGGCCTGGCTCGGGCAGGAGCGGAGCGATGGCACGAGGCAGGCCTTGAACCGGCGCGTCGTTTCCCTGACCTGCTCGAACACGGAAATCGTCTGCGCGCTCGGGTGCGCCGAGCTTCTGGTCGGCGTGGACGACCATTCGGACTGGCCCGAAGCGGTGGTCGCAAAGCTCCCGCGCGTCGGGCCGGACCTCGGCGTCGACATCGCTCGTGTCGCAGCGTTGAAGCCGGATCTGGTGCTGGCCTCGCTGACGGTGCCGGGCCACGAGCGCATCGTGGCGGCGCTCGCCGCCGCCGGTTTGCCCCATCTTGCGCCCGAACCCGTCAAGCTCGCCGACGTGTACGCCGACATTCGTCTGATCGGCGCAGAGCTCGGCGTGTCCGAGCGCGCCGAGGCGCTGGTCGCAAACATGCGCGCCGAGCTCGAGCGCGCGCCGGACCCCGACGCCCGCCGCCCGCGTGTGCTCGTCGAATGGTGGCCCAAGCCGGTGATTTGCCCGGGCCGGGACAGCTGGGTCAATCAGCTGCTCGACGCAGCGGGCGGAGTGAACCCGCTGGCCGATCGCGAGGTGAAGAGCCAGCCCTTGTCGGACGACGAAGTGTGCGCGCTTGCGCCGGATGCGGTCGTGATCTCGTGGTGCGGCGTGCGCCCCGAGAAGTACCGCCCCGACATCGTTTACCGCCGCCCGCGCTGGCGTGATCTGCCCGCGCTGCGCAATGACCGTGTGTTTTGCGTGCCCGAGGCGTACCTGGGCCGGCCCGGGCCGCGGCTCGTGGACGGCTACCGCGCGCTGCGGAACGTTGTCGCCCAGTGTCTGGCGGGCGAGCTCACTCGAGGGGACGACCCTCGGGCTCCTCGATCTTGAGCAGCGCGGCGGCGAGGGCATCCTTCGCGCGATCGAGCGAGGCTCGATCCTCCTGCCACTTCTCGCGCGCGCGATTGACCTTGGCCTGCTCGGCTTCGAGCGTCTGGCGCGTGGTGGCGAGCTCGCCGCGAATCACCGAAAGATCGGTTTCCAGGATCTCGAGCCGAGCGTCACGGGCTTCGAGATTCGAGCGCAAATTGCCGAGCTCGCTGCTCGCTTCGGCGAGCTCGCTTTCGAGCGAGGCAAGCCTCGATTCGCGCTCGCCGAGCGTCTTGTGCAAAGCTTCGAGCTGCTCGCGCCGATCGGCCACGTCGGCCCGTAGCGCGGCGAGCTGCGCGTCGCGCGTCGCCTCGCCGGCCGCCTTTTCATCCCGCAGCGCGGCGAGCTGAGCGTCGCGTTCCGCCTCGCTTTTCGCCTTTTCATCCCGCAGCGCGGCGAGCTGAGCATCGCGTTCCGCCTCGCTTTTCGCCTTCTCTCCGCGCAGCGCCGCAAGCGCCGCTTCGTGCTCCGCGCGCAGCTCGGTGAGGTTCCGCTCGTGGGCCCCGAGTAGGTTTTCGGTGGCCGTCTCGTGGCGCGACGCAAGCTCGGCGACCTGCGCGTCGCGCGCCGCCATCAGCTCTTGCAGGGCGGTCTCGTGGCGCGACGCCGTTTCCTTGCTCGCCGCCTCGTGGCGTTCGCCGAGCTCGCGCTCGCGAGCCTCGAGCGCGCGCCGCGCGGCCTGTTCATTCTCCGCCAGCGTCTGCGCCTGATCCGCACGCAGCTTGGCGAGCGCGTCCTCGTTGGCGCGGTGGAGCGCCGCGAGCTTCTGCTCGTGCTCTGACCGCAGCTCGCCCTCGCGCACGGACAGGCGCTCGCTCGCGGTCCTCTCTGCCGCGGCTACGGTTTCGGCCCGAGCTTTTTCCGCATTCGCCGCGGCCTCGGCCAGCGCTTGCTCGAGCGCGTTCTTGGCCCGCTCCTCGGCGGCGGTGACCGCCTGCGCCTGGTTCTGGCGGCCCTGTTCCTCGGCGGCCGCGACCCGGCTGCGCAGCTCCTCGCCCGCGGCCTCGAGCGCCGCTGCGGCTTCGCTGCGCAACGCGGCCTCGCGCGCTTCACGGCCCCCGACTTCGGCGTCGAGCTTCTGCTTGAGCTCGCCAATCTCTTTCCCGCGCGCTTCGAGATCGCTTTGCTGCTTCTCGGCCTTCTTGCGGAAGTCCTCGGCGCGTTTGCTGGCTTGTTCCTTGTCGGCGCGGGCTGCTTCGGTCGCGCGGTTCAGCTCGCTGAACTTGCGATCGAAATCCTCCATGCGATCGACGAGGTCGGCCTTCTCGCGCTCCAGCACGAGCGCTCCGTCTTTCAGCCCGAGCAATTGCTTGTCCCGATGCGTCAGCTGGTCGCGCAGATCGAGAATCTCTTTGTCCTTCTTGTTCAGCGCCTCGCGCAGGTCGAGGAACTCGCGCGCCGACGCGCCGCCCTTGCCGGTGGTCGCCTTGGCCTTGATCTCGTCCAGCTCGCGCTGCAGGCGCCGTACTTCGTCGTCGCGCGCCTGACCGCGGTGTGAGACCTGCTCGAGCTCGGCGTGTGCCAACGCCAGCTCGGCCTTTAGCGCCTCCACCTGCGCCGCGTACTGCGCCGCTTCGGCGCGCAGCAGGTTCGCTGCTTCGTCGTCGACTGCAGCCGGGGGCGGCGCCGAAGGCGGGGGCGGCGCGAAGCTCGGCGCCGCGATCACCACTTCCTCCTCTTCCGCCGCCCGTTCGCTGGCCCGCGGCGGCGGTGGCTCCGAAGCCTTTGGCGGCGGAGCTTCCGATTCGAGCAGCGCACCGAAAGCCTGTTCCGTGAAGTCGTCGACCTCCTCGTCGATCACGTCGGGCGGCATCGACTCCGCCGGCAGCGATTCCGGAATCACCGATGCAGGCTTGGGCGCGACGCTCGCGAGCACGGCCGCTTCGTCGAGCTCGATCTCCTCGTCGACGACGACTGCGTCCTCTTCCTCGCCGCCCGCTTCGACGCCCTCGGTGAGCGGCAGAAACTGGCGAATCCGACCGACCAGATCCTCGAGCCCGATCGGCTTGTGCACGTAGTCCTCGGCCCGCGTGCGCAAGCGCCGGTGTTGCTCGAACGTCTCTTCGGTCGAGTCGCTGCTCATGATGATCAGCGGCACTGCCTTGAGCGCCGGATCGCGCTTCAGCTTGTTGCAAACCGAGAAGCCGTTCATGCGCGGCAGCTCGATCGACAGCAAGATCAAGTCGGGCTTCTCGCTGGCCGCAGCCAACAGACCGGCGTTGGCGTCCTCGACGACGCTGGTCCGGCAACCGTAACCGGCGAGGCCACTCCGCACCTCGTCGGCAAAACTAGCGTCGCTCTCGAAAACCAGGACCTTCGTCGACATCGTGCTCATCGCACCAAGACCCGGAGGCCCCGGCAAACTCGTACGATATCGAGCCGCACGAAAGCGGTCAAACCTCTGATTTTCCGGAGGTTCGGGCGGCCTTCTCGGCATGGCCGCTCGTCCCCGCACGGGCCGCAAGTGCCGCCAGGACGGAGCGCAGGCTCACCCCGCGCAGGCGCAGTCCCACCAGCAGGTGATAGATGACGTCGGCCGCCTCGCTAGCGACGCGCTCCGCGCTTTCGCCGCCAAGCGCCCGCCCCAGCTCGTCGGCCTCTTCGCGCAGCTTGGCCGCCACTCGCTCCGCGCCCGCGTCGAGCAGGCTCCTCGTGTAGCTTCGCTCTGCGGTGCTGCTCGCCCGGGCACCGATGACGCCTTCCAGTGCCTGCAGGAACGGCTCGGCTTCGGTAGCCTCCTCGGTGACACCGCCGGCAGCGTCGATCCGACGGAAAAAGCAGGCCGGGCGGCCCGTATGGCAGCTCGGACCCGCGGGATCGACCAGGAGCAGCAACGTGTCGCCGTCACAATCGACATGGACCTCCCGGACCTCGAGCGCGTTGCCGCTGGTTTCGCCCTTTTCCCAGAGCCGCCCGCGCGACCGGCTGAAGAAGGTCGCCCGTCCCGTCGCGAGAGTGCGCTCGAGGGCCTCGCGATTCATCCAGGCCACCATGCGCACCTGCCCCGTCAACCGGTCCTGCGCGACGGCAACGACCAGTCCCTTTTCGTCGAAACCGAGGGAAATCTCCATCTGGGAGGGCCTAGTACTAGCAGCCACTCGATAACGAAAGAGGGTGTTCGCGCCCCCGTGGTTTGGGGTTTTGGGGGGGCGCGGCCGCCCCAGGCATCTCTCAAGCTGCTGAAATAATTAGCGAGATTAGCTGGTGCGGAACGTGCAAGTGCGAACGCGGGCTCGGCGTGTGAGCGGTTCCGTGCTCCCCGGAGGAAAAACCATGGCTCGTAAGCTCTCTCCTTCTGCGTCCCTGAGCGGGGCGTTCGTTTTGCCGCTGCTGGTGGCGCTCGGACCAACTCTGGGCTGCTCGGGCGAGCCGTCCGAAGAGCCCGACTCCGGGCGAAGCGTGGAGAGGCTCGTGTACGCGGTGCGACAGCACACCGTCGTCGACGGCGACCGGATCAGCATCGACGTGGCCGGCGGGATGGGCCAGGTCATGGACTACAACCGGTTCAACCCCGGCGGCACGATCGAGATCTTCGATACCCGGACCGGCGTCACCGAGAATCTGTTCGAGGGTCAGTCGTTCCAGCACACCGCGGACGTTTCGAGCCTGCACGTCAGCTACGACGCGACGAAGCTCGTCTTCACGATGAAGGTCAACAAGGACGAACACTACCACGTCTACTGGTCGCCGCTCGAGCGCGGGTCGGACGGGCTGTTCGAGATTCACCAGCTCACGTTCGGACCGAACGACGACGAGCACGCAATCTGGCTCTCCGGCGATCGGATCGCGTTCATCACCAATCAGGGCTACACGGAGATGGGGACGCGCGCGGACGAGTACAACCACTCGCGCGTGGTCACGCAGATGGCGACGATCACGCTCGGCGGTGGCGACTCCGACCGCAAGCTGTGCTCGCAAAACCTGTCTCACACCATCAACCTGTTCCCGCTGCAAGACGGGCGCGTCGGGTTCTCGCGCTGGGAGCATCTCGAGAACGTCAACGACGTGAAGCTGTTCGCGATGAACCCCGACTGCACGCAGATGGTCGCGCTCAGCGGGCAGCACGGCAAACCGGGCAACTCGGTGGTTCAGGTCAGCGAAACCAACACGCAGAACGTGTTCCTCGGCATCGTCACCGATCGCGAAAACACGATTCAAGCGGGCGCGCTGGTGACGATTGACGCACGCATGGAAGGCAATGCGGCCCGCGTCGACGAGGAGCGCTCGCGAGATCAGGCGTACACGGTGCTGACGCCGGCGGTGCCGACCGGTTCCGAGCCGTCTCCGGTCGGGAGGTACCGCACGCCGCGCGCGCTGCCGAACGGGAAGATCCTGACGTCCTGGGCCAAGGGCGAGGTCAACGACTCCAACGAGTTTACGCTGACGCCGCCGGATTTCGGCATCTACATCTACAACATGGGCACGCGCGAAAACGAGCTGGTCGTAAACCACGAGGGCACCTGGGAGCTCTACGGGCAGGCGATCGCCGCTCGCACCGCGCCGCCGATCATCGGCTCGATTCAGGACACGGCGGACGCGACCGTCCCCGCCATGTTCGGTTCGATCGACGTGCGCAACACCTCGCTCTACAGCAAGCATGGCAACACCGTGAGCGGCGCTCAGTTCGACGGCACGCCGCTCGACGATGCGCTGAAGCAGGCGGTCAAGGTGCGCATCATCGAGGGCTTCTCGAGCGAAGGCGCGCCGGGCACGATGATGTTCGGCCTCACCATGGCCGAGGGCGCCGCCATGCTGGGCGAAGCTCAGGTGTACAGCGACGGATCGTGGCTCGCGCACATCCCGCCGTACGTGCCGGTGCACCTGCAGCCGGTCGACGAGTTCGACCTGGCGATTCGCAATCAGACCACCTGGATCCAGGGCATGCCGGGCGAGGATCGCGTCTGCGGCGGTTGCCACGAAAGCCGCACCAGCCCGAACCTGCCGGGCGGCCAGCAGATCACGGTCGCCACGGGCCGTGGTCCGGAGAACTTCATGATCCCGGTCGCGAGCCGCACCGAGTACCCCTGGTACGGCGCGAACGACAGCGGCAACGTCAACGAGATCCAGAAGATCTTCGACGCCAAGTGCGTCAGCTGCCACAACGAGACCACCAACGGCGGTCAGGCGCAGACGTTCTACACGGTGACCGTCGAGAGCACGACCTCGGGTGAAGTGCTGAGCGAGACGCCGATTCCGCGTCTCGACCTGACCGCACGCGAGATCACGGTGACGTACGACAACGAGACACAGCCCTGGCCGGCCTCGTACGTGTCGCTGTTCTACCCCGCGGCGCTCGAGATGGAGATGAACCGCCCCGGCGTGGAGATCACGGTGGAAGGCCAGATTCCGCCGCACTGGGCGCTGCCCAGCGACGCCCGCAACAGCGTGGTGCTCGAGAAGCTGAACATCGTGTCCGCGCTCGACCAGAACAAGTACGCCTGGACACTCGGTACGGCTTTCTCGAACGCGACGGTCCAGGGCGGCACGCGCACCGATCACGCCAAGACCGTCAACCTGACGCGCGACGAGCTGCTCAAGCTGGTCCGCGCCATCGACATGGGCGGACAGTACTACGCCCGCCAGAACTCGGCCTTCGTCCCCAACAGCACAGACCCGGTCTCCGGCACCGGGCCCAAGTATTGATGGAGCGGAACATGGAGACCAAAATGCACACCAACTTCCGCCACGTTTTCATCGGCGCGCTGAGCGCGGGCGCCGCGCTGCTCGTGAGCGCGCTCGGTTCAGCGGATACCCCGGCCGATCCCTCGATACACGCTGGACGCGCCACCGTGTACCGGAACCTGCCTTCGGAGTCGCTCGAGCAGACCTCGACGCCGGACCGCATCAGGAAGGTCACGCTCGGCAACTCGGCGCCGACCGAGATCTGGCGCGTGCTGGAGCACGGCGAGAAGGTGGAGTGCCTGAGCTGCATTCCCTACGTCTCGAAGTTGCTCTGGGACAGTCACCCGAAGACGCGCGAAATCAGCGCGTGGTGGCTGCGGCGCCGGATCTTCGGCGTGTTCGGGCCGGGCCAGGTGTACTCGCAGGTGGTGGACACGCTGAAGAACGATCCGAACGAGAGGCAGCGCTCCTATGCTGCGGAAGCGCTCGGCGAGTTCCTGACCGGGTCGGGCATCAAGTTCGTGTCGGCCGCGATCAGGACCGACGCATCGCCGATGGTGCGAAAGAGCGCGACGCTCGCGCTGATGCGCCTGAACAGCCAGGGCACGAACGGCGAGATCGCGCTCGCCATCAACGACGCCGACGAGGAGGTGCGCATGGCGGGCCTGTTCGCCTCGATCCGCGTCAACGTCTTCAACGACTATGCCGCGGTGGTTTCGCGGATCAGCGACCCGTCGGCGCGCGTGCGCAAGCGTGCGGCGGATAATTTGGGCGTGATGCGTGCCGCCGACGCGGTGGTGCCGCTGGTCGCCATCAGCTCGCCGCTGAACGAATCCGACCCCGCGGTGCGGGCCGCAGCGGTAGCATCCCTCGGCAAGATCGCCGATCCGGGCGGCAAGGCCGCGGTCAAGGAAGCCGTCAACGACCCGAATCAGTTCGTCCGCGACGCCGCCATCATCGCATTGCGCCGCCTCTAGGATTCGAGGATCGCACTCGGCGCCCCCCGCCGAGTGGTGCTTGCCGATTTTCGCCTGCTGAGCGAAGATCCGGGTCGGTGTGCGCCATGATCGAGATCGCTCGCAACGTGCGCCACGAATACTGGTCCGCCGCTGATCGCCAGCGAGCGGCCAACGAGAGGCGGTAGATGCGAAACGCGATGCGCTGGGCCTGGCTCGGGGTGATGGTTTTTGCCACGAGCGCGTGTACGCGCGAAGAGGAACCGGCGCAGTCGACGTTCTACGAACGCAAGATCGCGCCCGTTCTCCAGGGTTCTTGCGCAACCAGTCCGACGCGTTCGGGCTGCCACGTCGCGGCGGACGACCGCGGCAACGCGCTCGGCAACCTGAACATCACGAGCTACCAGACGCTGACCCTGCGGCGCGACCTTCTGGTCAACTACGGGCCCTACGGGGTGCCAGGCCTGTTGCTCAAGGTCGTACCGGCGTTCGATCTGCGGCTCACCTACTGGGACAACACCACCGTCACCGTGCACACCGACATCGCGCACGCGGGCGGCTCTCTGCTCGACTTCACCAGCGCCTCCTACACGCAGCTCCAGCGCTGGATCGACAACGGCGCGGCCGAAAACAACGCCCCGCCCGAAGTAGTCAGGCCGCCGCTCCAACCCTGCTCGACCGTGGTCGGGCAGGATCCCGACTTCGATCCCGCGGCGGCCCCGAGCAGCGCGGACTTCAACGACTTTGCCAGCAACGTCAATCCCGTGTTGAGTAAGAACTGCGCAGCGGGCAACTGCCACGGTTCCCCGGCCAACTCGCTCTATTTGACCTGCGGCTCGACGCCCGAGATGGTGCGGTGGAACTACTTCGTCGTCAGCGACTACGTTTCGCAACAGCCCGAATCGAGCGAGGTCTTGCGTCGCACACTGGCTCCGACGCAAGGCGGCACGTTCCACGAAGGTGGCACGATCTTCGAGACCAAGGCCGACGCGGGCTACGTCGCGATTCTGAACTGGGCGACCCAGAAGGGCGGGCCGACCAATCTACCCACCGATCCGGGGTTCGAGTTTTTCGCCAAGCGCGTGCAGCCGACGCTGGTGCGTCGCGGCTGCATGATGCTCGGCTGTCACTCCGCCGCGATGTTCCACGACTATCGCCTGCGCGGCGGCAGCGGCGGCCACTTCGGGCTGCCCGCCACCCGCCGCAACTACCGGCTGACGCTGGAACAGCTGGCGCTCGAGTCGCCCGATCCCAACGCCAGCCGCTTGATCCGCAAGAACCTGCCGCTGCCTCCCGACGGCGCAGGCATCACGCACCGCGGTGGCCCGTTGCTCGCCGCGGGCGGCAACGTCCCGGGCGACTGTGACACCGCGCTCGCCGAGACTGGCGCGATCGAGGAGGTGTCGCCGTACTGCATGCTGGTCACCTGGATCGCGAAAGAGCGCGCCGCGCGGATGGGCAACGCGGCGGGGCTGAGCGCGATCGTGTACGTGAAGCGGCCGCCGGCGCCGCTGCCCGATCGGCCTCAGGATTGGGGCACCTTCAAATCGGGCGCGGAAGTCGTGCGCGCGAGCGCGACGCTCGACGCGTCCGGCGCCGTGACGCTGGGCGCGACCACCAGTCTGTCGCAGCTTTGCGGCCTCAACCCGGCCAGCTCCGAGGCGCGCCGCCCCGCGGTGTCGTGGGACGGCACTCGCATCGCGTTTGCGGCCCGCAGCGGCGCTTCTGCGCCCTTCAAGATCTACGTGGTCGACGGCTCGAGCTGCGAGGTGGAGCCGACCATCGACGCCCCGTCCGGCGTGCCGGACAACGGCGAGCTGGTCCACAACTTCGACCCCGCTTTCGCTCCGGACGGGCGCATCGTTTTCGCCTCCACGCGCGGCAACGTGACGAACGCCGGGATCTTCGCTTACGCGGGTCCGCAGCGCACACCGGCCGATCCCTCGCGGCTCAACGCCAACCTGTACGTCGCGGAAAATGGCGCGGTGCGCCAGCTCACCTTCCTGCTGAATCAGGAGATCACGCCCTCCTTCATGAGCGACGGCCGGCTGATGTTCACGGCCGAGAAGCGGGCGCCGGGCTTCTATCAACTCGCCGGGCGCCGCATGAACCTCGACGGCGGCGACTACCATCCGTTGTTCGGGCAGCGGAACACGATCGGTTACACGCAGTTCACGGACGTCGTCGAGCTCAGTGACAAGAACCTGGCGGCGATCCTGAGCGAAAAGGAAGCCGCCCACGAAGCCGGCACGCTGGTTCTGATCAACCGCAGCATCGGCGTGGATCAGCGCAGCGAGGTGCCCGAGGACTACCTCCAGGACCCCGGCGCGATCGGCTGGCCGAATCCGGTATTTTTCCAGCGCTCGATGCACATCGTCGACCCCGCAGCGACCGGGCGCCTCGACAGCACTCAGGGCGCGTACCGCAATCCGGCGCCGCTCCCTAACGGGCGGCTTCTCGTCAGTTACGCCTCCAACGTCGCGAACCTGGCAAGCTTCAGCGGCAACTTCGACCTGTACGAGGTCGATCCGATTTCGCTCGCCAAGACCGCGCTCACCAGCGACGCCACCGACGAGCTCTGGCCGGTTGCGGTGTACGCTCGGCAGGACCACGGCGTGTTTCGTTCACGCCTGGACGAAGCGAACGGCGCCACCAGCATCGACCCCAGCCGAACCGACGCCGAGATCCTCTATCTCGACACCGGCTTGAGCTCGAGCCTCCTGTTCCAGAACACGCGCACGGGGCGGCGCATCCCCGGCGGCCTGATCAACCTCGCCATCTGGGAGAACATGCCTCCGGATCCGGGCGTGACGAGCTTCGCCTCCGGAGCGCCCTGGGTGACGCAGGACGACTTCGGAGAGCTCTATGTGCGCCGGCGCCTGCTCGGGGACGTGGGCGTTCAGGTCGACAATTCGGCCAAGGTCACGATGCCGGGCGGGATGCCGCTCACACTCGAGACGCGCATTGCTCTCGCCGGCGATTCGGAGCCGATTCAGCACTACCAGCGCGAGGAAATGCAATTTTATCCTGGCGAGGTGGCTCGGCAGGGATTCCGTCGCGACTTTTTCAACGGCCTCTGCGCGGGCTGCCATGGCTCCGTCTCGGGCTACGAGTCGGAGATTGCGGCCCGGGTCGACATTTTGACCGCTGCATCCGGGGTGATGGCTCGCAGCCAGCTTGCGAAGGATCTATCAACCGCCGCACGTGGGCCTGACCAAGGTCCGGCTTTTCCCTGATCCGACCGCTGTTTTTTCGCGGTTCCGGCGGACACCGGCTGCAAAATTTCGGTGCGAAACGCCACACTTACGCCCCTTCTTGGCCTAGCTGCGCCCTCAGCACTGCTCTCATTCCGGCGGCTTCTCGGATGGGGGGGCGGGACTGGCGCTCAGAAAATTCCGTCTTACGCTCTGGATGTCGGTGCCGCGCCGGCAGTTCGCACCCATCCCGCCCCCATCCCGCATGTGGGGTTGTCGAGCGCACCCTCCGCGCTTCACCCCACCCGAGCCCGGCGCGGCGCCGGCCTTTTTTCTGGCCCCTGACCGGGGCCTTTTTTTTGCGCCCTTCCGGGGGGTTAGAGGCGCTCGATCACGGTGGCGACGCCCATGCCGCCTCCGATGCACAGCGTGACCAGGGCGGTCGCAAGGTTCTGCCGTTCGAGCTCGTCGAGGGCGGTGCCGAGCAGGATGGCGCCGGTCGCGCCGAGGGGATGGCCGAGCGCAATCGCGCCCCCGTTCACGTTGACCTTCGCCGGGTCGATCTCGAGGCGGCGAATCGTGTTCAACGGGACGACCGCGAACGCCTCGTTGATCTCCCAGAGGTCGATGTCGCTCGCTTTCATGCCCGCTTTGGCGAGCGCTCGCTCGGAAGCGGGGGTCGGCGCGGTCAACATGATCACCGGCTCGGCGCCCGCGGTCGCGAGCGACCGCACGCGGGCGCGCGGTTTGAGCCCGCTCTTTTTCACGTAACGCTCCGACGCGACCAGCACCACGGCCGCGCCGTCGACGATCCCGCTGGAATTGCCCGCATGGTGCACGTGGCGAATCTCCCGGACCTCCGGGTAGCGCTTGAGCGCGAGCTGATCGAGCGTTTCGCCGTTCGGGCCCATCGCCGCCGCTCCCATCATGGCGAACGAGGCCTCGAGCGTGGCCAGCGACTCGAGCGTCGTGCCCGGCCGCGGATGCTCGTCGCGATCGGCGATCACTTTGCCGGCGTCGTCGACGACCCCGAACAGGCTCTTGGCGAAGCGCTTTTCTTCGAGCGCGCGAGCACACTTGGCCTGACTTTCGACCGCGAAGCGATCCACCTGCTCACGCGTCACCCCGTCGATGGTCGCGATCAGATCGGCACTGATGCCCTGCGGCACCTGGAAAACGCGGCTACGCAGCTTGAGGTTGTGCCCGTCGATCATCGCGTCGTCCGAGCCCATCGGCACGCGCGACATGCTTTCGACGCCGCCACCCACAACCAGGTCCTGCTGCCCGCTCATCACACCGAGCGCCGCGAAGTTGAACGCCTGGAGCCCCGAGCCGCAGAAGCGATTCAAGGTGACGCCGGTGACGTCGTCTGGCCAACCCGCCGCCAAAACGGCGTTGCGCGCGATGCAGGCGCCCTGCTCCTTTACCTGGCTGACGCAGCCGATCACCACGTCCTCGACGTCTTCGCGGCGGAGCCCGTTGCGCCGCGCGAGCTCGTTCAAAGTCTGAGCCAGGAGCTCCTGCGGGTGAATTCCGCTCAGGGCCCCTTTGCCGGCCTTACCGCGTCCGCGCGGCGTTCGAACAGCGTCGATGATGTAGGCGTCACCCATGGGATCTCCTCGGTGAGGGACTGACGGAAGAACCTAGCGCCGGCCGGCTCGAGAGCCAGTCAGCGAATCGCGACCGTTTTGCCAACGGTGACGCGATCGCCGCTAAACGGTGGAACGCGGGCGCGACGCATCGCGGCGGCGATGCAGCCGCCGGTCGCAGTGCCCGCGAAAGGAGGCCCGTTGACGTTGGCGCTCGTGACGCGACCTGACGGCGCGAAGGTCACGACCACGGAAGCGGCGCCAGTGGGATCCCCCTCCTTGCGGCAGGAGGAAGCCTGCGCCGCCGCGGCGTTGAGCGCTGAGTTTGCCGCCGCCCGATCGAACGGAGCGGCCGGAGCCCCTTCCGCGGGCGGCTCTGCCGTTGCCGCGGTGCTCGCGGCTGCAGTCTTCTCGGGCTTTGCGGTCGCAGTGCCGGTCGGAGCCGCGGTGGGGGCGGCCTTTGGCTCGGTCGGGGCCGGCTCTCGTGCGCTGGGCTCGCGTTCCGCCGCGGCCTTGCGCTCGGCGCGGCTTTCTTCGCTCTTCGCGGGTGCGGGCTTTTCCGTCGCAGCGGTCGGCGGGGCTGCCGGCTCGCTCGGCGCCGGTTCGATCGGAGCCGGCGCGGCGGTCGCGGCGGGCTCTGGCACCGTGGGAGGAGCCGCCTGCTGCTCGACCACTGGCGCGGGGGGCGCCGGCTCGGGCGGCGGCGCGGGAGTGCCTTTCCCGCGCAGCAAGAGGAACCCGCCCCCCAGCACCGCCGCGACCACGAGCACCGCCCAGAGCATGCCGCCCTTCCGTTCGGCCTCGGGTTTCGATTCGGGCGGCTGCTCCGCCGCCGCCGACTGGACGGCCGGCTTCGCGGCCGGCGGCCGCGACGACGTCTTCTTCTTCTTTTTCTTCTTCGCCGTGGACGAGGGGGGCGCCTCGGAGGGCGAGGGCGCCGGTTCGGGCTCGGCAGCGGGCTGGGCCGTGCCGGAGAGTCCCGAGACGTCGATCGTCGGCGCGCCGAGCAACTCGTTCCCCGCTCCCTCCGGGCTCACCTGCCAGAGAAAATCGTCGGTGCGCTTGTCCCCTTCGTCCCGTGGCTTCTTCGGACCCACCGACGCCAGCGCTCGCAAGTTCGGTGTACCAGAGGAATCAGGGGCCGAGTCGGGACCGCGCTCTTCGATCAGGAGCCTGGTTACCACCCGCACCGGCGTCGGCGGTTTCGGCACGCGGTCGGGCCGCGAGTCCATCCGCGGGCGCGCGGGGGCATCGGGCTTGGAATCGAGCTTCGGGCGCGGCAGCGCATCCGGCACCGATTCCATGCGCTTGCGGGGCGGCGGTTCCGGCTTCGAATCGAGCTTCGGCCGCGGCGGCGCATCGGGAATCGACTCCAGCCGCTTGCGCGGCGGCGGCTCCGCCTTCGGTCCTTCCTTGACCGAGAGCAGCCCGGGCGACAGCGCGACGGCGCTGCCGCGCCGTTGTTGGAGCAGAATCTCCGAAGAAGCACTGAGCGGCTCCGGTTCGACGCTCAGCGGCTCGCTGTCGGGATTGCTCGCGGGCGGAGCACCTGGCTTGCCCGGGGGCGGAGCTCCTGCCGCAGGCACGGCCGGTTTGACACCGATACCGAGCAGCGTGCGCTGCTTGGGCTTGGGCAGCGGCGGTTTCTTCAGCAGCAC
>Ga0111538_10001274_pt1 | contig 35266 bp, 29 predicted proteins | sample SoiMethybrSBSTD1_FD_79669 | JGI IMG/M metagenome (GOLD analysis project Ga0111538, IMG submission 79669) | Bulk soil microbial communities from a Populus tree surrounding site in Tennessee, USA - Soil MetaG P. TD hybrid SBSTD1 (version 2)... | ecosystem: Environmental > Terrestrial > Soil >...
CCGTCGTGCACAAGCTTCCGTTCTACGATCCGGAGCGCAAGAAAGCGTGAACCCCCGCTACGACGCAATCATTGTCGGCGGCGGGCACAACGGCCTCGTCGCCGCGGCGTACTTGGCGCGCGCCGGGCGCAAGACGCTCGTGCTCGAGCGCCGGCCGCTGATTGGCGGCGCTGCCGTCACCGAAGAAGTCTTTCCCGGCTTCAAGTTCTCGGTGTTCTCGTATGTGGTGAGCTTGCTGCGTCCGGGGATTATTCGCGATCTCGATCTCCCGAAGCACGGCCTTCAGATCCTGCCGCTGGAGAGCACGGTGACCCCGCTCGACAACGGCGACTACTTGGCCGGGTGGGCCGATCCCGACGAAACGCGGCGCGAGCTCTGCCGCCACTCCACGCGCGACGCCGACGCGTCCATCGTATTCGGCCGCCTCATGCATCACATGGCGATGGCCGTGAAGCCCATCCTTCGTATGGTGCCACCCGATCCCGCATCGCTGGCTCCGTCCGATTTGCGCGGGCTCTTGAAGCTCGGCGGACATTTCCGTTCGCTCGGCCCCGAACGCTTTCATGCGCTGCACAAGCTCATGACGATGAGCAGCGCAGATTATCTCGACGAGTGGTTCGAATTCGATGCGCTGAAGGCGACGAGATCGGCCAGCGGAATCATCGGCACGTTCTTGGGACCGCGCTCGCCGGGATCCGCCTACGTGCTTCTGCATCATTACATGGGAGAGATTGATGGCGCTTTTCGCGCCTGGGGATTCCAGAAGGGCGGCACGGGCGCGATCAGCGAGACGATCGCGAATGCGGCACGCGCGCACGGCGCCGAGATTCGTACGGGTGCGGCGGTGGAGCGCGTGATCGTGAAGGGTGGCCAGGCCACCGGCGTCGCGCTCGAGGGCGGGGAGGAGATCCAAGCAAAGCTTGTCGTATCGGGGCTCGATCCGCGGCTTACGTTCACTCGTCTCGTCGAGCCGAAGCAATTGCCGGAGGATTTGGTCGACGGGATTCGCCGCTACAAATTCCGCGGCTCGTCGGGGAAAGTGAACCTCGCGCTCTCCGGATTGCCGAATTTCACCTGCATGCCCGGCCAAGGCCCGCACCTGCGCGGTGCAATCTCCATCAGCCCTTCGATCGAGTATTTGGAGCGCGCCTACGACGACGCGAAGTACGGCGAATTCTCGCGCCATCCGTATATGGACATCGTGATTCCTTCCATGATCGATCCGGACATGGCGCCGCCCGGAAAACACGTCATGAGCATCTTCGTGCAGTACGCGCCGTATCAGTTGAACGGCGGATGGAACGATGCGAAGCGAGAGGCGTTCGGCGACACTGTCGTCAAGACGCTCGCGCGCTACGCACCGAACATCGAATCGTTAATTCTGCACCGCCAGGTACTCACGCCGGACGATATCCAGCGCATCACTGGTCTATCCGAGGGAAACATCTTTCAAGGCGAGCTCGCGCTGCAGCAGCTCTTCTTCCTGCGTCCGGTTCCGCAGTGGGCGAAGTACAAGACCCCGATCCACGGCTATTGGCAATGCGGGGCGGGAACGCATCCCGGCGGCGGCATCATGGGCGCATCGGGACGGCTGGCGGCGCTGGAGATCTTGGGAGCGAACCCGTGAGCGCATTCGACGCAATCGTGATCGGCGGGGGAGCGAATGGGCTCGTCGCATCCGCACGCTTGGCCAAGGGCGGCGTGCGCACGCTCTTGATCGAGGCCGAGGAGACGCTCGGCGGACAAGGCCGCGCGGCGGAGTTCGCGCCGGGATTCTTCGCGACGCCATTGGGAATGGATCCCGGATGGCTGCCGGGCTCGATCGCGAAAGCCCTAGGCATTCCCGGCCTCGATCACGTGAACGGCAACGCCGGCGTCACCGTCGCGATCGAACCAGGCACGTTCTTGAATCTCTCGCGCGATGCGAAGCAGGCCGCGCAAGCGATTGCGCATCACTCCAAGGACGACGCGGCGAAGTGGCCGGACTTCACGAAGCAGCTTCATGCGCTCGCTGGTTTTCTCGAGGCCCTGTACCAAAAGCCGGCACCCGATGTGAATGCATCTTCGGCGGGCGAGCTCCTGTCGATGCTCGATCTCGGCCGTGCGTATCGCGGTCTTGGCCGCCGCAACATGATCGAGTTCCTGCGCACGCTTCCACTTTCGGTGTGGGAGCTGGCCGATGATTGGTTCGAGTGTGCGCCGCTCAAGGCCGCCATCGCGGCGACGGGGATTCGCGACCACCAGCAGGGACCGCGTTCCGGCGGAACGGGCTTTGTTCTCCTTCATCATTTGGTGGGGGCGCCGGCCGGTTCGATTCACGGGCGCGTTGCACACCGGGCCGGGCCTGCGGCATTTACCAAGGCTGCAGAACAAGCGGCGCGCCGTTTCGGCGTAACGATTCGCACCGGCACGCCCGTAGCGCGCATTCAGGTCAAAGCTCACGCAGTCAGCGGAGTGGTGCTGGCCAACGACGAAGAAATTCCGGCGCGGATGATTCTCTCGACCGCGGGCGCCGCTTCGACGCTTCTCGATGCCGTTGATCCAGTGTGGCTCGATCCCGAGTTTCTCCACGCCGTGCGGAACATTCGCCATCGCGGCTGCACTGCGTTCGTCTTGTATGCGTTGGATGCGTTGCCGGAATTTCGCGGGCTGGAGAAGGACGCTCTGGCTGAGCCGATCTCTCTCACCTCGAACATTGTTGCCATGGAGAAGGCGGCCGACGCGGCCAAGTACGGAACGGTGTCCGAGCATCCGCATGTCGAGCTTTCGGTGCCGTCGCTGTTGTGGGCGGACCAAGCTCCCGCCGGAAAGCATGTGCTCGTCGCGCGCATGCAGTACGCGCCGTATCGCCTCCGCGATCGAGGCATTTGGGATGCAGCGCGACGCAACGCGCTCGCGGAGCGCGTGACCGCAACGATCGAATCGTTCGCTCCTGGTTTCAAGTCGCGCATTCAGCATCGCGCGGCCTGGACGCCGATCGATCTCGAGGAACGCTTCGGGTTGCGCGAAGGTGCGCCCTCGCATGGCGAGCTGGGGCTCGATCAAATCCTCTTCATGCGACCGGTGCCAGGCTGGGGCAGGCATGCCACGCCGATCGATGGCCTCTACCTGGGCGGCGCGGGAAGTCATCCCGGCCCCGGGTTGCTGGGTCTTCCCGGATGGCTCGCGGCGCAAAGTGTGCTGCAAGTGGAACGAAGGTAGATGGATATGACCGAACCGGGCGCACAACTTTCGGTCGAAGAGCTTCGGGACGGCTGGCCCGTCTTCTCGCCCGAGGAGAGATTGGAGGGGTTCTCGCTCCTTCCGCGAGAGGATCTCGCGGACTTTTTTCTGAGCCTCACTCCGCGAAGCCAATCGCAGATTGTTTTGGGAGTTCCCGAAGGTCAACGCCGGCTGTACATGCGTCTTCTCGCTCCCGACGATGCTGCGGACGTGCTTCAGGAAGTGCCGGAAGAGGAACGAGCGGCGCTCCTGAATCTCGTGGACGAGACCACGCGCAGGGAGATCACGGCGCTCCTCGCCTACGCGGAAGATGAGGCCGGTGGGCTCATGAGCCCCCGCTTCGCGCGAGTGCGACCGGACATGACCGCCGACGAGGCGATTCTCTACTTGCGACGGCAAGCACGAGAGCGACTCGAAACCTTGACCTACGCGTACGTTCTCGACTCCGCGCAGAGACTGCTGGGAGTCGTTTCCATCCGGGAGCTGTTTGCGGCTTCGCCGGAGAAGCACGTTCGAGAAGTCATGACGCCGCGCGATCGCGTGGTCGCCGTTCCCGAGGACTTGGATCAAGAAGCCGTGGCGCGGCTTTTTGCGCAGCACGATCTCTTCGCACTTCCGGTTGTCGACGCCGAGGATCGCATGAAAGGAATTCTCACCCTCGATGACATCGTCGACGTCGTGCAGGAAGAAGCGACCGAGGACGTGCAGAAGTTCGGAGGTCTGGAAGCGCTCGATCGCCCTTACTTGCAAACCCCGTTTCTTCCCATGATTCGGAAACGCGCCGGATGGCTCGTGATCCTGTTCGTGGGAGAAATGCTGACCGCCAGCGCGATGACGCACTACGAGAAGGAGATCGCGCGGGCTGTCGTTCTCGCGCTGTTCGTTCCACTCATCATTTCCAGCGGAGGAAATTGCGGATCGCAAGCATCCACACTGGTCATTCGCGCGATGGCGTTGGGCGAGGTCAAGCTTCGCGACTGGTGGCGAATCGTTCGCCGGGAGCTGGGTGCCGGGCTCGTTCTGGGGGGCATCCTTGCATCGGTCGGATTCTTGCGGGTGATTCTCTGGCAGGCTCTCTTCCAATCGTATGGGAGCCATCCAAATCTGGTCGCGTTGACGGTTGCGGCGAGTCTGGTCGGAGTGGTGACCTGGGGAACCATGGCCGGGTCCATGCTGCCGTTCATCTTGCGGCGGCTGGGATTCGATCCCGCCAGCGCTTCCGCTCCTTTCGTGGCCACACTCGTCGATGTCAGTGGTCTGATCATTTACTTCACGGTCGCGGAGATCATTCTGCGCGGGAAACTCTTGTGATTCATAAAGACTCGTCACGCCAGCCCGATCGAAAGCCTATACTTGGCAGCGCGGGAGTCGCCTAGGATCGGCGATTGGTGACGGCAATGAGGACCAAGTGACCACGTTTCATCCGACGACCACGTCGTACCAACCAGGCGCGCGCACGCTGCCTCGCGAGTACTACACGTCGGATGCGATTCTGGCCGAAGAGCGCGAGCGCATCTTTGCGCAGCACTGGAACTGTGTGGGACGTGCGTCGCGGCTCGTAGCACCCGGCGACTATTTCGTGTGCGACATCGCCGGAGAATCGATCATCGTGCTGCGCGATCGAAGCGGCACACTGCGCGCATTTTTCAACGTCTGCCGGCATCGCGGCACTCGCTTGTGCCGGGAGGAGTCCGGGCATTTCGGCGACACGATTCAGTGCCAATACCACGCCTGGACGTATTCGACGGACGGACGGCTCATCGCGGCAACGCATATGAAAGAAGTTGAAGGCTTCGACAAAGAGGAATACCCGCTTCACTCGGCGGCTTTGGCCGAGTGGGAAGGTTTTCTCTTCGTGAACATCGCGGAGAAACCGGCGCCATTCGAGTCCGACTGGGCGCCGTTGGGCGGCCGGCTCGCCCGCTACGGCCTCCCCGCCCTCGTTGTGGGACACCGCGTCGTCTACGACGTCCACGCCAACTGGAAGCTCGTCTTCCAAAACTACTCCGAGTGTCTGCACTGCCCAACGATTCATCCCAAGCTGGCCTCGGTGCTTCCGTACAAGAGCGGCGCCAACGATCTCACCGAAGGGCCATTCTTGGGCGGATACATGGAGATCAAAGATCCCAACGTGAGCGCCACGATGAGTGGGCGGGCTTGCGGTCACGTGGTCAGCGGGGCGCTGCCGAAAGAGGATCGCAAGCGCGGCTACTATTACTCGCTCATGCCCAATTTGCTTTTGAGCCTGCATCCCGACTACGTGAACTATTATTTGCTGCGACCGATCGCCGTGGATCGCACGCTGGTCGAGTCCGAATGGCTGTTTCATCGCGAAACGCTCGCGGATCCCCAGAACAACATCCAGGATGCGATCGATTTCTGGGATCTCACCAATCGCCAAGACTGGGACATCGTCGGGCAGAGCCAGCTCGGCATCCGCTCCCGCCGCTACACGCCGGGACCATACTCGCCCCGCGAAAGTATTCCTGCCGCTTGGGACCGTGCCTACTTGAAGTGGATGGAGCGCGTGTAGCTGCCGTCGGAAAAGTCGCGTGACCTCGCCGGTTGCGAGTTGATACAATTTCTCTGTCAGGCTGCGAGAAAGGGAGGTCTACCGTGCTGAGATTCATCCGACCTTGGATCGCAATTGCTGCTGCCCCTGTCCTGATGAACCCCGCCGAAGCGCTGGAAAAGAGAGCCGTGCCCTACGATTCCGACGGATCTCATGATTGGAACGCTGGTAGTACGTGTCATGTGAACTACTACAACACGTGTACGGGTTGGGTCTGGTGCTGGTCCGGGTTCAACGATGGGGACGAAATGGGTGTCTGGGTCAATGGGGGGGGAGTGTGCACTTCAAACTTGATGTTGGTTCAGACCACACATTTCATCTGCACGTCCGCGCCGTCTGGCTACGGTTTCACCGGAACGATCGCCGTGCACAACGTGGATGCCAACAAATGCCCTACGGGCGCGCCGATCGCGTCTCAACCGTATTTGCCTGCCTATGCCACCTTTCCGTTTCAAACGGTCAGCTGGGGGTACATTTTCGTTCCCAATCAATTCGCCGTAGTCGTGCGGATCAGCGAGTCCATGGATCTGCCGAATCCGGTCGCGTTCGGGACCGATCACCCCGCCGCTGGTCCGACCGGTCCGGCGGCATGCGGAACGTGTTATCCGGCGAATCGCCCGATGCATTCTTTCGGATACGGCAACGTGGCGGCCCCGCTTTGTCCAGGTTCGCCGTTCTACGACGGAGTCTGCAACGCCGAATTGCTCTGGGATTCTGATCTCGTGACGTATCTATCCGTCGATGCATCGACCTGGGGTTCGATCAAGGCTTTGTACCGCTAGTGAAAGCACGCGGGGCCGCGCACAGTGCGCGGCCTCGCTCTCTACCGCGCAACGACAATCTTGCGCGTGAAGCGGCGGCCTTCCACATCCAGCACCGCAAAGTAGATCGCGGACGCAGCCTGGTAACCCTTTTCGTTTCGTCCGTCCCACGCAGCGTGATGAATGCCCCGCGCTTCCACGTCGTCGGCAATCTTCGTCACACGGCGTCCGGCGATGTCGTGAATCGAGAGCAGCACGTGCGCGCCGTCGCGCGCCACGCCATAGTCGATCGTCGTCTTCTCGCGCAGCGGATTGGGATGGATGCGATGCAGCCCTTCCACAATTGCGCCGGCTCCGGGCGCGTCGGTCGGACCGCCGACCGTGACGTGCACGTCGTCCACGCCAGAGAGCTCGCCATCGTTCGCGGTGAGACGAAGCTCGTAATCTCCCGCCACCGGGAATTGCACCAGCGTGTAAAGACGATCCGGATTGAAGATGGATGCGGAAGCGGGCCCGCTCAATTGCGACCAGACAACCGTGACGCGTCCCGGCGGCGCAGGATTTCCGTCGTCGGCGACATGGCCGCGAAATGCGGTGGGAATTCCCACGTCGACACTCACGTCTTGGCCTGCGTCGACGACGGGCGAAGCATTGGCCGGCGTGGGGGTCGCTAAGAAAGCAATCGCCGCCGGCGACAGTGCGGAGTCGTAGATGCGCATGTCATCCACCGCGCCATCGAAATTGCCGCCGGGTCCGAACACATCCCCGGCTACATTGACGGGATCGCTCGAGCTTCCGTAGTTCCCGATCGGCGAGCCGCCGCTCGCTGCGGCACCTCCATCCATGTAAGCGATCAAGCCCGCACCGTTTCCGACGGAAGCGACATGATGCCAATCGTTCGGTGGAAAGGGATACGGTGCCGAAGTCTGACCGCCATTCGCGGTCAGGACTTTCAGTGTGGTCGAAGGATCAAATCCCATCTCGATTGCGCCGTGTTGGCCGATGATTCCCTCGGGAACGGCAGCAGCGCGGGGACGAATCCATCCGGCCAGCGTGAATGCACTGCGGTTCGAGAGGAACGATTGCCCCGTCGTCATGAGGCTCGCCGTGCCGTCGAAATCCACTGCATTGCCGCGCACTCCAGAGACCCAAGCGAATCCGTTTCCCAGAATCGTCCCATGGCGATTGTTGCCGCTGAGATCTCGGACGAACGCTCCCGTTCCCTCTTCGAAGTTCCAGCTCGCCAAGAGTCCGCCCGGCTCGACGCGCACCGCACAGCTCGTGCTGTCGACGCCGAGAAACGGATCCGACACCAGAACCTTCACACGGAAGAGGCCGAAGCTTCCAAACGTGTGCGTCGGTGATGGTCCAGAGCCTTGGTTGCCTTCGCCGAAGTCCCACGCGTACTCGAGAAGGTCGCCGTCCGGATCGACGGAGCTCGTGGCATCGAACGTGACCGTGAGCGGCGCCGCCCCTTCGTACACGCTGGCGGAGACCTGAGCGACCGGGCTCGCATTGGGGCCCATGTCATTGGGGACGATGAGCACGGAATCTCCAGCTGCGGCTCCATCGGAATCCGTCACCACGAGCGAGATGCGAAACGACATGCGATCTCCCGGTGCGCCGTGCTGCGTGGGCACGAACACCGGCGAAGGCTCATCGGAAGAGAACCACCCGGGATGGACATGATTGTTGTGAATCAATGTCACGCCCCACGCGTAGGTGACGTTCGATCCGTCCTCGGGATCGTTCGCACTCGCAGAGAGCGTGATCGGCTCGCCGGGCGTGAACACGTATCCGTACGGAGGATTCGTGATCGCCACCGAGGGCGGCTCGTTGGTCGTCACGATCGTCACGAAGGCCGTATCGGCCAGCCCGCCGGAGTCGAGCGCGATGAGGCGCGCATCGAACGTCCCTTCGGTCGTGTACGTGTGCTGCGGATTGGGCAAGTTCGAATCGGGTGTTCCGTCTCCGAATCTCCAGGTGAATGACAACGGCCCCGTGTTGGGATCGTAGCTGCCGTCGCTCGAGAACTGCACCAGAAGCGGAGGATTCCCTGACGTGGGGTTCGCGCTGGCGAACACGATGGGCGGAAAATTGCCGATCGTGTAGCGAATGCGCCGCACTCTTCCTTCCGTGATCGCGCAGTAGACGAGGTCCCCGTTATCGGGATGCGACTGAAGATCGACCGGAAGATTCAGCGTTGTGCCGAACGGCTGCAGGGAAACGAGCTGATCTTGGTCGTTCACTTCGGCGACGCGAATCCAGCTCTCTCCGAAATCCGCGAAGAAGCAACGATTCCAATACTGGGATGGGTAGGAGGTCCCGGTGTAGAACGTGACGCCGCTCGTGCAGTTGCCGATGAAGCCGATGGGATTCGGGTTCGTGTGATGATAGGTGATGATCGGCAGCGTGACGCTCGGCGGCGGAATGCCCTGGCACGTCGGGCCGGTCAACGAATCGAAGTAGTAATTGTCTTGGATTGCCGCGCCTTCCCAGCAAGGCCACCCGAAGTTCTCGCCCCCGTGTGCAACGTTGATCTCTTCCCAATGCATCCAGCCGACGTCGCCGACGTAGATCGTTCCCGGCGACGGACTGCCCGGACGAAGATTGAAGCGGTAGGGATTGCGCAGTCCCTTCACCCAGACGCGTGATTGGGGGGAGCTCGGATCTCCGTCCCAGAACGGATTGTCCGGAAGGCCAAGCCCCGTTGCCGGATCGATGCGCAGGATTTTCCCGCCCATGGAGATCATGCTCTGCGAGCGAAGCGCTCCCAAATCTTGCGCGCCGCCGAACGTGGCTTCACAGAGAGGATCATTCGGAAGGACGTTTTGGCCTCCGTCGACGAATTCCGGGTGCGCGCCTTCACCCGCGCCGACGAAGAGCGAGCCGTCGAATCCGAACTTCACCGTTCCGATCGAATGCGTGATCGAGCATCCCGGAGGTGCACTCAACGCGACGCTGCCCAAGAGCACGAGACGGCTGCCGAGGTCGGCGACGTTGCCGTTGGCGGTGTAGCGCGTGAGGCGGCCGAAATCGATGGCATCTTCCGGTTCATCGGGCTGGCCGAAGATGGGATCTACCGCATAGAGAAGATAGACGTAATGGTTCGACGAGAAGTTGGGATCGAGTGCGATGCCCAAGAGTCCCTTGTCGCCGGCGTCGTGCACTTCGTCGACGAGATCGATAAACGGAGGCTGCAGCGTCACGTTGTTCTGGCGGATCCAAACTTTGCCGCGCTTCTCGAGGACGAACATGCGCCCGGTCGGCGGATCGAACGTCACACCCACCGGGAACGTGAAGCCGCTGGCATACGCTTCGTTGACAAAGCCAGGAGGAACCGCTGCGTGAGTCGCGTGGGGAAAAAGTATCCCCGCCGCGACGCAAACAATGGCAAAATTGCGCCCGCTCATGGTGCCCTCGATTGAGTCCAGGTGCAGAGTATCAGATCAGACTGCGGGAGGTCGTGTCGAACGTCTGCGCAAGCGGGTGGAAAGCTGCTCAGAGCTTGATCAGGGGGCCCGTGACCGGGGGCCGGCGAGAACGGCGAACGGGCTGCGGCGGGCGCGAATCCGGCCTTCCCCTGCGATTCGGTGAAATCGCCGAATCTCATGGGATTCACCTTTTTTGCCGAATCTAATTGACGACATCCTCCAATTCGGCCATAAAGCCGAATCGAAGGAGATTCGGCAAATGAGGCGAACCAAGCCCAAGCTCTTCCTGGCGGTCATCGGCGACCTCGCCGGCTCCCGCGACGTGTCCGACCGCGGGGCGCTCCAGCGCGAGCTGAAGCACGCGCTCAAATTGATTGCGGATCGAAAGTCCTTCGTGCCGCTCCGGGCGGCGGGACCGGAGATCACTGCCGGCGATGAATTCCAGGTGCTCCTCCATGCGGAGGAGAAGCTCGCTCCCGGTGCCGCGGCCATGTCCTACCTCGCGGAGCTTTCCGAGGATCTTCCGGTCCAGTGTCTGTTCGGGATCGGGCTTGGAACGCTTTCGACCCCGCTCAAGGCTCCCATCGGCGAGCTCGACGGTCATTGCTTCCATCGCGCGCGCGAAGCGCTCGAGGAGGCCAAGCGCGATGGGCGGTGGGCGGTCGTCGCCGGTGTGTCGACAGGGGAAGCCGGAATTGCGAACGCCATTTTGCGGATCACCGGAAGCATTCGGGAAAGTTGGACCGAACGCCAGAAAGAGATCATCCGGGTTCGCCGCAAGACTCCGTTGCAGAAAGACGTCGCGCGCAAGCTGAAGGTTTCGCCCTCGGTCATCAGCGAGGCCTTGAGCGCTGCCCGGCACGACGCCATTCTCGAAGCCGATGGCGCAGTCGCGGCGATCCTGGATCGCATCGTGAAGCCGGATGCGGCGACCGTCGGTGCGGGAGAAAGGAAGGAGAGCTTGCGATGACTTCCGAATCGGCGGCCTTGCTCTCACTCCTCGTCGCTGGACACATGCTGGGCGATTTCGTGTTGCAGACGCAGTGGATGATCGCGCGCAAGCATCTCGCCTCGGGGCTTCTCGCGCATGTTCTCGTCGTGGCGATCGTCCAGCTCGCTCTGCTCATTCCTTTCTTCGGTGCCGCGGCCTTGATCGCCGTGGCCGCAATCGCCGCCGCGCACCTGCTCCTCGATGTGGGCAAGGTTGCATTGCAGCGCCGTGATCCATCGCATGCGCTGCTCTGGTTCTTCCTGGATCAAGGGCTGCATCTCGGGGTGCTGGCGGCGGCCTGGATGTGGCTCTCGCCGCGCACTGCGGAGTTGCATCCCGCGCTCGACGGAATCGATCCGTCGGCGCTCGCCGCGATCGGCATTCTGCTCTCCGCCTACGCGTTCAACGTGAACGGCATGTCGGTGATCGTGCTGGGCGTGCTCGCCCCGCTGGGGATCGCACCAAGCGAAGGCGCCATGCACCAGCCGACGCCGCGTGTCGGCCGGGTCATCGGCATCCTGGAGCGCATGTTCGTCCTGACATTGATCCTCATGAATCAATGGGCGGCCTTGGGGCTGCTCGTAACGGCCAAATCCATCGCCCGCTTCAAGGATCTCGAAGAACGCCGGCTGGCCGAGTATTACTTGGTCGGAACGCTGGTCAGTCTGTTCGGCGCAACCGTCACCGCGCTCGCCGCGCGCTTTTTCTTGGAGTCGATCAAGATGACGTGGCTCCCGTGACTCCCATGCAACCGTACTTCACCGAGTTTCCCATTCGTTTCAACGACATCGATGCCGCCGGTATCGTGTACTTCCCGCACCTGCTCCACTTCTGCCATTGCGCACTGGAAGACTTCGTCACGGAGCGAAGCCCGCGCAGCTATCGCCAATACGTGCAAGACGGCATCGCCTTTCCGGTGACGCACGTGCAAGGCCGCTTTTTCGAGCGCGTTCATTATCGCGACCGTCTGCGTGTGAACGTCTTGTGCGAGGAGATTCGCGCGCACGCCTTCCGGATTCGCTACGAGTTGTCGGTTGTTCCGAATGAGGGGAAGGGCGAGCCGAAGCCCGCGTCGCGCATCGTTCTCGTGCACGCGGTCACGCTTTTGACGAATTTCGCGCTGCAGCCGGTGCCCGGAGACTTGCGCGCCACGCTCGAAACCGTACTCGAGCCGAGCGCGCCGTCTTGACCGATCGCGGCGAGCCCTGGTTGGAAAAGCATCACTCTCCAAACTTGAACGAGACGGCGAACGAAACTCGGTAGGATCGTACGCGCATGCTGGTCTGGAACGGATTTCCGGTGTCATCGAGGAACATGGCGACCGGATCGGATTCGCCGGTCGAGTAGCCTAGGCCGAGCGCACCGCTGAACTGCGCCATCGTCAAGGAAAACCCGGTCGAGAATCCCATAAGATCGACGCGTCGAAAGACGGAAGTCTCCGGGTCGGCGACCGGCGATTGGTCGGCGTTGAAGCCGGCATGGAGCCGGAAGCGATCATTCAACTGGTAATTGCCTCCCACCGACACGTTCACGACCTCGCGCCACGAGTTGAGCGTGGGTTGGAAAGGCACCTCCGTGCTCGTCGTGCTGATCGCGTCGGAAATGGTCTGCAACCCATTCGTGTCGGTCTCGAACAACTCGAATTCGTCGGATTCGCCGTAATAACGGACGTCAACCTCGAACGCTCCGCGACCAAACTCGTATGCCGCGCCGAATGAGACATTGAGCGGCAACTCGTAGTCGAAGTCGGCTTCGGATTCCGAGAAGGCCAGGTCGGTGTATCCCGACCCGACGTAGTCACCGGACGCGAACATCAATCGCGAAGAACCACCGAGCCGGATTCCTGGAGTCTGAAAAGTCAGGCCCACATGCAGAGGTTGGGTGATGTCCCACTGCGCACCAAAGCGCCCCAGCACGTGATAGACGCTGCCATCGGTCGCAAATGTGCGCCGCAGAGTTTCTCCGCTGTGCGGCTCGCCGAAGCGTACCAGGATGTCTTGATGCTGCGACATGGAGAGGTAAGAACCTGCGAGGCTCGCTCCCAAACGAATCGACTCGCTCGCCATGTATCCAATCGAGGCTGCCGGTTCGGTGCGGCTCAAGGAAACGTGATTCACGAGGACGGATTCGACGCCAGGCGCAAGGTCAGCCCCCAGGTTGAGCCCGCCGGGCTGCCAAGCGATCGGCTCGGCGATCGAGAATCCAAGCCGATATCGTCTCGAGGAAAAGATCGGTTCGGCGACGACGGCGCCGAAGAAAGCTCCGAGAGGGGAGAGACGGTCGCTGGTCGTCTTTTGGCTCCGGCCGAAGAGCTCCAGCGACACGGCCTCGTACGCATTCGAGCTGGCGCTGACCTGAGTTCGTTCGCTCGCCGCGAGGCCGGCAGGGTTGTACCAACAGGCGAGGGCATCCTCGGCTCGCACCAGATAGGCCCCCGCCTCGATGGCCTCCCGTTGTCCCAAGGGTACGCGCTCGTAATTGGGAAGAATCGTGTTGGAGGGGACCTCGACACTGACATCTTGTGCGGCGACGAATGACGGCACGATGAGAAGGACAAGCACGAGCGCGGGGAATCGATTCATTCGATTTCAATGATGGGGCGATTGGTGTGGAAGTGCAACGTGCCGCCGTCTGCTTGACATGCCCCTCATGCAAATTTAGGCTTCGCGCTTCTCTCTCGAAGCCGCTAGGAATCTCATGGATGGAATGATGCCGGTCGCCGGAGATGAAGGTTGGGTCGAGGCGATCTGCGGCAGCATGTTCAGCGGCAAGACCGAAGAGCTGATTCGCCGGCTCGTTCGTGCACAAATCGCGCGACAAAAAGTGCAGGTGTTCAAACCGGCGATCGATGCGCGTTATTCGAAAGACGAGGTCGTCTCGCATAGCGGCGGCCGCATCGCATCGATCGAGGTCCAGAACGCGAACGAAATCCTCGAGCGCGTGCACAAGGATACCCAAGTAGTGGGCATCGATGAGGCGCAATTCCTGGGCATGGATCTCGTGCGCGTCATCGAAGAGCTCGCGCAGTCCGGACGGCGCGTGGTCGTCGCCGGCCTCGATCAGGATTCGCGCGGCGTTCCTTTCGAGCCCGTTCCGCAAATCCTGGCGATCGCCGAGCTTGTCACCAAGACGATGGCGGTGTGCGTCGTGTGCGGCCGGCCCGCGAACAAGACCCAGCGTTTGGCGGCCGATTCGAATCGGGTTCTGGTCGGCGCCGCCGAAGCGTACGAGGCGCGCTGCCGCACTTGTTGGAGCCCGGAGCCGGTGGGGGGCCTTTCGAAGCCTGCCGGGGTCCTGATCCCGGAGAAGGTGGGAGCTTCCGGTCCTTGAACCGGATCCGCGACAATTTCGCCCGCGTTGCCGAGTCGATCGAGAAGGCGGCGAGGGGGGCCGGGCGCGATCCAGCCTCGATTCGTCTTTGCGTCGTGACGAAGAAAGTGGGGGAGAGGGAGATTCGGGAAGCGGTCCAAGCCGGCGCGAAGCTTTTGGGCGAGAATCGCGTGCAGGAATCGATTCCCAAGATCGAAGCACTCTCGGACTTGCGAGCTTCATTGGAATGGCACCTCGTCGGACACCTGCAACAGAACAAGGCGCGAAGGTCCATCTCTCTCTTCGATGTCATCGAGTCGGTGGACTCGATGGCGATCGCGCAAAGGCTCGCGGGTTTGGGGCGCGAGCGCGGAAGTCCCGTTCGAGTTTTTCTCGAAGTGAAGACCTCGAACGAGCCGGAGAAAAAGGGATTTACGTTGGAAGTCGCGAAGGATGCGATCGCCGAGACGTTGGTCACGGACGGCCTCTCCGTGGAAGGGCTCATGACGATGGCCCCTTTCACAGACGAGGTCGCCCGCGTTCGGGCGAGCTTCGCGTCCCTTCGCCGGCTTCGCGATCAGGTCCCCGGCGCATCAGAGCTTGCACTTTCGATGGGAATGACGGACGACTACGAGATCGCGATCGAGGAAGGATCGACTCTCGTGCGCATCGGGACCGCCATTTTCGGCTGAGGGGGAGAATGTTCGTCGTGGGAAATGCCTTGTCGACCGTCGCCACCCTGATCGGCTTTCTCGCCCAGCTGTATTTTTTCGCGCTCTTGGGGAACGTGATCTGCTCGTGGGTCAACGCCGATCCATACAATCCGATCGTGCGATTCGTCCGGCGGATCACCGATCCGGTTCTCGATTGGATTCGACGATTCCTGCCGCCGATCGCGGGGCTGGACTTTTCTCCGTTTGTCGCGATGCTCGCCCTACAATTCATCGTCCAGGGGTTTCTGGTGAGCTCTCTTCACGACCTGGCCAGGCAAATTCGATGATCTCCCCTCGCGCACGCGTGGAGGCGCCATGAAGATCGGACCTGTCGACATCCGCAATCACACGTTCCAGAGAAAGATGCGCGGCATCGACGACGTCGAGGTGCGCGCATACCTCGATCTCGTCGCGGATCGCCTCGAGGAATCCATTCAGGAAGCGATCCAACTTCGTGATGCAGCGGAACGTACCGCGCAAGACATTCGCGAGTATCGGGCGATGGAGAAAGCCCTGCGCGATTCCTTGGTGGCGGCGGAGCGCATCACCGAGGAGCGCCTGGGCGTGGCCGAGCGCGAGGCGCGGCTCATCGTGAAGAATGCGGAAGTGGAGGCGGAGAAGATTGTCGCGCATGCCCGCGAATGGTCGGCGCGCTATCGCGCCGAGCTCGAGGACTTGCGCCGGCAGCGCACCACGTTCCTCGAGCGCTTTCGCGCGTTGCTCTCCTCGCAGTCGAAGATCTTGGAAGCGAGCGCGAAGGAGTTTCTGTCGATCGAATCCGGTCCTACGGTGCCCGCGGATCTTCCGCCACTGCGCGAGCCCCCGGCGTACCGGGACACCGCAAGAGAAGCGCCGGCATCGAGAGAGACGACGATCTCGAGGGAGTCGTTGAAGGACGTGCCCACGTTCCCGCTGCACAAGGATTCCGCGACCGAGGCGTCTTCAACGCCGGCATCCCAGGCCCAGGACGCGCCCACGGATCCGCAAGCCTCGCAAGTCGCTCAAGAGGCGGCGGCCTTGCGCGAATTGCAAGCGGCGCGCTTTGCATTCTCGCCGGCCTCCGCTCCGCTCACCGGTTCATTCGTGCACACGGTTCCTTCGCCGCCTCCGCTTCCTCCGCAAGCTCCGGCTTCTCCCGTGGAGAACGTTCCCGGGAATGCGGCCGCCGGCGAGGAAGGGCTTTTCATTCCGCGTGAAGGTGCCTTCGCGGAGGGCGATCGCGGTTGAAGCAGCGAGGTTTGTGGACCTCGGGCGACGAGATTTGTTTTGAAACGCACCTGACTCCGCGGGCGTCCCGCTCGGAGATTCTCGATTGGGATGAAGCCGGAAGGCTTCGGGTGAGAGTCTCCTCTCCTCCGGTCGACGGGGCCGCGAATACGGATCTTCGCGAAACGATTGCCGCTGCGCTGGGAATTCCCATGCGCCAAGTGCGCGTCGTGCGAGGCGAGACGTCGAGACAGAAGTGCATTGCCGTGAAAGGCATTTCCATCGATCACCTCGAGAAAACTCTCGGTCGCCCTGCGGCTTCCACCGGGCGCTCTCCGACTTCCAGTCGTCGCTCCAACCCGGAAAGGAATTGATGGCGCGGGTCCTCTATGATCGCGTCGAGGAGGCGCGAGCCTTTCTCGATGGGATGGGATTGGGCTCGATCGACGCGACCTTGGTCCTCGATCCCGAGCTCGATCCAGTGCTCGCGTTCGACGAGCCCTGGTCCGTGCGCTTCGGTGAGGTGCCCGGCTTCCCTCGCAGTGAGCGACTGGAGTCGACGCGCGTGGAATGTGGTAATGCGGGCCGGGTGCGCGTCCTCGTCATACGCGGCCGGGCATTCGGCTACGAAGGAATCGCTCTGGCCGAAGCGACGATTCCGATCCGCGTCGCCCGCGCTCTTGGTGCAAAGGGGATCGTTCTGGCCGGCGCCGCCGAGGCACTCGACGAGTCGTGGGCCGCCGGGGACATCGTTTTTTCGACGGACCAGTTGAACTGGATGGGAGACAATCCGCTGATTGGCCCACACGACGAGAGGTTGGGAGTGCGTTTCCCCGACATGTCCCGCGCGTATGATCCGGCGCTCGTGCATTCCGCGGAAAAAGCAGCCCAGGCGCACGACCCGATTCGGACCCGAAGGGGTATCTACGCGGGAGTCGCCGGGCCCCAAAGACCTACCGCGGCGGAGAAAAGTCTGCTGCGTTCCTGCGGGGCCGACCTCGCCGGGATGTCTGCCGTTCCGGAAACCATCGTGGCGGTGCACTCCGGGCTCGAGGTGTTGGGGATCTCGATCATCGATGAGCCGAGGGCGGGGTCATGGCCAGGGATCGCGCGCCTCGCTGCACCACGCATCGATCGCATCGTGCGCGGCGTCTTGCAAGGAATGAAGAAGTGATGAAAGAGACTGAAAGTCGATTCCCCCAGCTTTCGCAGGAGCGCTCTTCGGCGGAGCTCGAGAAGGAGATTCTCGCGCTCTGGAAAGAGCGCGACATCTTTCGCAAGACGATGGAAGAGAAGCGCAGGGCGAAGCCCTTCGTGTTCTTCGAAGGACCACCCACAGCGAACGGCCGACCGGGTGTGCATCACGTGATCGCGCGCGCCGTGAAAGATCTCGTCTGCCGCTATCGCACGATGCGCGGGAATCTGGTGTTGCGCCGCGGAGGTTGGGACACGCATGGGCTGCCGGTGGAGCTCGAGGTGGAAAAGAAGCTCGGCATCGCCGATAAGCGCGAGATCTTCAAGATCGGCATCGACGAATTCAACCGGCAGTGCCGCGATTCGGTGTTCACCTACTTGGCGCAGTGGCGCGAGCTCACCGAGCGCATCGGTTTCTGGGTGGATCTCGAAGACGAATACGTCACGCTGAAGAATCCCTACATCGAGTCGGTGTGGAATCTTCTGCAGCGCATTCACGCGCGGGGTCTTCTGTATCGCGGCTACAAAGTCGTTCCCTATTCGACGAAGTCCGGCACCACGCTCTCCGATCACGAAGTCGCGCTGGGCTATCGCGAAGTGGACGATCCCTCCGTGTTCGTGCGCTTCCGCCGCCGTGAAAACCCCGCCGAGTCCTATCTCGTGTGGACCACGACGCCGTGGACTTTGCCGGGCAACACGGCGATCGCCGTGCATCCCGATGTGGAGTATGTCCGCGTGCGCGCCGGTGACGACGTCTTCATTCTCGCCAAGGATCTCGTTGCCAAAGTCATCGAAGGCGAGCACGAGATTCTGGGAACGGTGAAGGGTCGGGAGCTCGAAGGCGACCCCTACGTTCCGCTGTACGACTTCTTCACGCGCGAAGCCGAAGCACATCCCGCCGCCTTCACCGTCGTCAGCGGCGATTTCGTGACCACGACCGACGGCACCGGCGTGGTGCATCAAGCTCCCGCGTTCGGCGCAGAGGATCTGGACTCGGCGCGCCGTCATGATCTGCCCGTCGTTCGCCACGTGGACGACGAGGGAAAATTCCAAGCTGCCACCGGTCCGTTCGCGGGGTTGTGGTTCAAAGATGCGGACAAGCCGATCGTGCGCGATTTGAAGGAACGTGGGCTCATGGTGCGCGCGCAAACGTATCGCCACACGTATCCGTTCAATTGGCGCGGCAACGATCCGCTCATGTACGTCGCCAAGGATGCTTGGTACATCCGCACGACCGACATCAAAGAGCGCATGATCGAGCTGAATCGCACGATTCAGTGGGTACCGGATCACATTCGCGAAGGCCGCTTCGGCGATTGGCTGGCGAACAACGTGGATTGGGCGATCTCGCGCGAACGATTCTGGGGAACGCCACTGCCGATCTGGATGAACGACCGCGACCCGACGCAGTTCGAAGTGATCGGATCGGTGGCCGAGCTCTCCCAAAAAGCGGGGCGCGATCTCTCCGGCCTCGATCTTCATCGTCCGGTCGTCGACGAGATCACTTGGAAGGCGGCGGACGGTGGCACGATGCGTCGCATCCCCGAAGTGCTCGACGTGTGGTTCGATTCCGGAGCGATGCCGTTCGCCCAATGGCATGCGCCGTTCGAGAACCAAGATTTGGCCGAGTCGCAGTTTCCCGCGGACTTCATCTGCGAAGGACTGGATCAAACGCGCGGGTGGTTCTACAGCCTGCACGCGATTGCCGCGCTGGTGAAAGATCAGGCCGCGTATCGCTCCTGCGTCGTGACCGGGCTTTTGATGGGCGAAGACGGGCAGAAGATGTCCAAGAGCCGCGGCAACACCGTCGATCCGTGGGAGGCGTTGGCCATCGGCGGCGCCGATGCGCTGCGCTGGTTCTTCACCGTGACGAACAATCCCACCGGGACGATGCGCTTCTCGCGCGCGCAAGTCGCCGAAGTTTCGCGCAAGATCCTGGACACGCTGCGCAATTTGTACGCGTTCTTTTCGCAGTACGCGAACCTGGACGGCTTCCGTCCCGTTGGCCCGCAAGTGCCGCACGGCGAGCGCGCGCTGCTCGATCGCTGGATCCTCTCGCGCTTGCATCATCTGGTGCGGGAAGTGCGCGCCGATCTGGACGAATACGAGATCTCGCGCGCGGGCCGCAAGATCGAGGACTTCGTGATCGAAGATCTCTCCAATTGGTATGTGCGCCGCTCCCGCGATCGCTTCTGGGCGCCGGCGTTCGAGACCGACAAGCGCGCCGCGTACCAAACGCTCTACGAATGCTTGGAAACGGTGACCCGGCTCTTGGCGCCGTACATTCCGTTCCTGGCCGATCGCCTCTATTTGAATCTCGCCGAGCTTTCCGGCGGAAGGGAAAGCGTGCACTTGGCGCCGTTTCCCGAAGAGAATGCGGAGCGCTTCGACGAGGAGCTCGAGCGGCGCATGGAAGACGTGCGCCGCGTCGTTCGCCTGGGGCGCGCCGCGCGCAATCGTGTGAATGTGAAAACGCGCCAGCCGCTGCGCCGCGTGCGCATCGTTTCTCCGGGAGATCGCTCGCTGGGTGATCTGCTCTCGGTCGTGCTCGAGGAATTGAACGTCAAGGATGCCGATCTCGGACCGGCCGGCGCCGGCCCCGAGTTGCACGCCAAGGCGCGCTTCGACGTCTTGGGGCCCCGCTTCGGAAAGGACATGAAGGCGGTCGGCGCTGCGATCGCCGCGCTCACCACGGCGGAATTGGAATCGCTCGAACGCAGCGGCGCCACGACGGTGACTGCGGTCGGCGAGCCGCGCGAGATTCGCCGGGAGGAAGTGATCATCACGCACGTCGATCCGCCCGGTTGGTCGATGGAGCGCGAAGGCGGCTGGTCGGTCGCAATTGATCTGGCCATCGACGAGGAGCTGCGCGCGGAAGGATTTGCGCGCGAGCTCGTGAACAAGATCCAGTTCATGCGTAAGAGTGCCGGGTTCGACATCACCGATCGCATCGAGGTTTCGGTTCAAACCACGGATGCGTTATGGAATGCGATCGAGCGCCATCATGCGCTCATCTGTAACGAGACCTTGGCCGATCGTTTGGCGCCGGAAGAAACCGAAGGAGAGGCGCGTGAGGAATGGCAGATCAATGGTGAGCCGGCGACGCTCTCGCTCCGGCGGGTGGTGAGCGGTGTCCGTTAGCACTCGTCCGATCTCGCTCGCCTTCTTCTACTTCATCACGCTCACCACGGTGGTGTTGGATCAATTCACGAAGCATTGGATCTCCCGCGAGATGACGCGAGGAGAGTCGCGCAGCGTGATCGGCGATTTCTTTCGCCTGACGTATGTGCACAACGACGGCGCCGCGTTCGGGCTCAATCTCGGCGGGCGATGGGCGTTCGTCGCCGTGACGGTCGCCGTGTCGCTGTTCATCATCATTTCCTATTCGCGCACCGAGAAAACGCCTTTGGCGCGTTGGGCCTTGGCGCTGATCTTGGGCGGCGCCATCGGCAATCTGATCGATCGAATTCGCCTGGGCGAAGTGATCGACTTTCTTCAATTCGGAATCGGCCGGCTGTATTGGCCGATCTTCAACGTCGCCGACATTGCCGTCTCGATCGGAGTGGGGCTGCTCGCTCTGCATTTGTTTCGAAAGGAGCCGGGGCCGGATGCGAGCACCGGCGCTCCGAGCGAAGACGCGCCCCCGCTGAGTGATGGAACACGATCGCCGCACGCTCCGACTGTCCCCTCGGAGTAAGCCGGTCCGGCTCGATCGCGCGCTGGCGGAAGAGCTCGACGCCGTCTCGCGCACGCTGACGCAGCGCTGGATTCACGAAGGACGCGTTCTCCTGAACGGCCGCCCGGCGAAAGCGGCCGCACTGGTGCAAGGCGGGGAAGAGATCGTGCTCGATCTGCCGCCGCCGCAACCGATCGATCTTCCCGCGGAAAACATTCCGCTCACCATTCTCTTCGAAGACGATGCGCTCGTGATCGTCGACAAGCCGGCCGGCATCTCGACGCATCCCGCGGGACCGATTCGCCAAGGAACGTTGGTCAACGCACTTCTGCACCACGTTCGCACTCTCTCTCATCTGGGCGGGGATCTTCGTCCCGGCATCGTGCATCGTTTGGACAAAGGGACATCCGGCCTTCTCGTGGTCGCGAAGACCGACGACGCCCATCGCCGGCTCGCCAAGGATCTCGCGCAGAGAAAGATTTCGCGCATCTACGAGGCGCTCGTGTGGGGAACGATGCGACCGTCTTCCTTCACGATCGATGCGCCGGTGGGGCGGCATCCGCAGGATCGAAAGCGCATGGCCGTGGTCGAACGCGGGAAACCTGCGCGCTCGCATGTCCGTATTCTCGAGAGCCGAGAGCTCGCTTCGCGTGTGGAGGTCTCGCTGGAGACCGGTCGCACCCACCAGATTCGAGTGCATCTTGCACATCGCGGTCATCCGGTGGTGGGGGATGCGACCTATGGGGGGAGGAAGAGGCGGATCCATGCCGGCACGGAAATGCGCGAGAGGGCGGCGCGTCTTTTGGGCGTTCTCTCCCGTCCCGCACTGCACGCCCGCGAGCTGCGTCTGGTCCATCCTTTGACCGGGGAACCCATGGTCTTCACATCTCCACTGCCCGAGGACTTCGTCCGGGCTCTGGCCATCTTGAGGGAGAATTCGGCGAGTTCTTGAATTTGGGCTAGAATGCGCCCATGGAATCGAACGCATGGGAGATCCGTCTCGTCGTTCCGAGCAGAATCGAATCCCTCTCGGTGATGAATGCCGTTGCCGAGGAGGTTGCTCAGCAATTGGACTTCGACGAAGAAGCTCAAAATGCAATCACCATCTCCGTGATCGAGGCGGGAACGAATGCGATCCATCATGGGAATCAGGAGGACGCGGCCGTCCCCACGGAAGTTCTCTTCCGTCGCGAGAACGGCGCGCTCGTCATTCTCATTCGGGATCAGGGGAAAGGATTCGATCTCGCCAAAGTGAAAGACCCTCTCGATCGGCAAAACTTTTTCGCGGAAAGCGGGCGTGGTGTGTTCATCCTTCGATCATTCATGGATGAAGTCGATTTTCGATTCGACCGGGGAACGGAGTGCCGTCTGGTGAAGTATCTCCCACGGCCATAGCGTTCGGCCGGCTCGCGCTCCGCGCATTCATCGAGGCTCATGACACTCGAACTCGCTCTCGCTACCGCGTACCTGATCAGCGGTGCGTTGATGCTATTTCTCGGCTTCGTGGTGCTGCGCGAAAACCCGCGGCAGCGCGTGAATCGAGCGACCGCCGGCATGCTGGTATTCGCCGGGCTGGGCCCCATTCTGGGCGCCATCTCCGGTCTCAGCACTCGCTCCGGCGAACATCCCGTAGTCACCGACCTCTTCGCGCAGTTTGGATTCCTGTGGGAATTCTTCTTTCCCTGCGTGCTGTACTTCTCGCTCGTTTTTCCGTCGCTTCATCCAATCTTGAGAAAGCGGCCGTATCTCGCCACGCTCATCTTCCTTCCCCACGCCTTTCACGTGCTTCTCGTTCTCCTGGTGGGCGGGGAGACGAATTTCTTGAGCGCCTTCGAACCGGCGAAGTGGTTCCCGTGGATGTCGAGCTTGGCCACGCAGGGAACGCGCCTCGTTCGTTTGGGGCTCGATCTTCTCTTGGAAATTCACGTGCGCTTCTTCTCGTTCATCAATCTCGCCATGGCCGGCACGAGTTGGGCGCTTCTCGTGCGCAGCGCGCAACGCACGTTGAATCCCAAGCTCCGCGCGCAAGTGCGCACGATCGCCTTGGGGTTGGGGGTGAGTCTCGCGCTGTATTCGGGGGGTGATCTCGTTCCCGCGGTGTTCGGCGTCGAGATCAATCGCTCGTTGCGCCTTCCGCTCGTGACCATCTCGCTTGTGACCAGCGCGGTTTCCATCGTCGTCGCCATCGTTCGGCTCCAGTTTCTCGACGTTCGCTTCATCGTGCGCCGCGGCTTGGTTTACGGGCTGGCCTCGGGCGTGATCGTGGCCTTGTATCTGTTCGCCGGAAAGCAGATGGATCGCCTTTCCGCGGAGCTCGTGGGCCAGAATCTTCCGGTGTTCGAGATCACGTTCCTCGTGTTGAGCTTGTTCTTGCTGCAGCCCATCCTCGCCAACATCGAAGCGTTCGTGGACCGCGCCTACTCGCACGATCGCGCCGATCTGCGCAATACGCTGAATCGCCTCTCGGAGGAGATCTCGCTTCTCTTGGATCCCAACAACGTCCGCGAAACGGTGGCCGGCACGCTGCACCGCGAGATGGTCTTGAAGTCGGCCGGGGTGGTGAGTCGCGATCGCATGACTCGCGCGTACACGCTCACGCAGGTCGGAAGCAATGGCGGTTCGGAAGCGAGCTGGAGCACGGGGGCCACATTGCTCAATGCTCTGCGCGACCGGCGTGATGCGGTCTCGGTGCGCGAGCTGTGCGAGCTTCCCGAGGATGAAACCGAGCGCACGCGCCTGATGAATGAAATGGAACGCTTGGGTGTGCAGACCGTGTTCCCGATGCATGCTGCTCGGCTGGACGGCGTGGGGGAGATCGTGGGCGCGGTCATGCTGGGCGAGAAGATGACCGAGACGCGCATGACGTTCGAAGAATCCACGCTCGTTTCGCTCGTCACGCACCAAGTCGCCATCAGCCTCATGAACGGAATGCTGCACAAAGAGCAAGTGACCGCGCGGCTTCTCGAAGAGGAGATCGCCACCGCCCGCAAGATCCAGCGCAATCTGCTTCCGGAGAATCCTCCCACGCTGAGCGGATGGGAATTGTGCGCGTCGAATCGTCCCAGTCGAGACGTGGGCGGCGATTACCACGATTTCTTGCCGCTCCCGGGCGGCCATTTGGGAATCGCGATCGGCGACGTTTCCGGCAAGGGAATTCCCGCGGCGTTGCTCATGTCGAATCTGCAGGCCGCGCTTCGCGTGCAGGCACTGGCCGGTCTTCCCGCGCACAAGCTTGTGGAAGAAGTGAACCGGCACATCTATCGCACCACCGGCTCGGAGAGCTTCATCAGTTTTTTTCTGGGCGAGCTCGAACCGACTTTGGGAAAGTTTACGTATACGAATGCGGGACACAATGCGCCGGTTTTGGTGCGCGAATGCGGGGATGTGGAAACTTTGGACAAAGGTGGGCTTCTCCTGGGCGTATTTCCTGAGGCGAAGTACGAGCACGCCTCGGTGGCGCTGAACCCGGGCGACATTCTCGCGTTCTATACCGATGGAGTGACCGAGGCCACGAACGAGGCGGGGGACATGTTTTCCGAAGAGAGACTGGTGGAGGCCTTGCATCATCATCGCGGCTCGGCTGCGCGCGAGATCCACGACACGATCCTCGATCGCGTGCGCGAGTTTCAGAATGGGCGTCCTCCCGACGACGACATCACATTGATTCTCGTGAAACGCGAGCCGGTTGCCGATCCAGTGATGACGGTCTCGGCGGAGCGCGGCTGAGGATGCGCCGGTGAACGGCGCGGGGCGCGTGATCGCCTTCGACCTCGGCGCGCGAAGAATCGGTTTCGCCGTCTCCGACCCGATCCGTCTTCTCGCCGAGCGCGGAGGTCACCTGCAGCGCTCCGGCGACAGCTATCCCTGGAAGGACATCCTGCGCGTGATTCAGGAAGAAGAAGCCACGCAGGTCGTGGTCGGTGATCCGCTCTCGATGAGCGGGCGATCGGGCGACGCCTCGCAGGCCGCGCGCGCCTTCGCGCACGAGCTCTCGCGGCGCAGCGGGCTGTCCTGCGAGATGGAGGATGAGCGACTCACCAGCGTGGAAGCTTCGCGCATTCTGGTTCAAAAGCGCAAACCGAGAGCGCGCATTCCCACGAAAAAGAAACGAGAAGAGCACCGCGCGCAGATCGATCGCATCGCCGCGCTGATCATTCTGCAAGCTTGGCTCGATCGCCAGCCGCGCCCCTCCACCCGCGGGAAGGGAAGCGCACCATGAAACGCTTGAAGGGGAGGATCTTTCTCCTGGGCGCTGCGAGCACTTTCGTCTTGCTCGCCGTCGTGGCGCTGGCGGTGGGGAAATATCTTCTTCTGGAAGCCCCGAAGGCGGATCCCAATGGGCCGCCGCAGAAATTCCGCGTGGCCCAAGGAGAGTCGTTCTATTCCGTTTCCGATCGGCTGCAGAAGGAAGGCCACATTCTTTCCGCGGGTCGCTTTCGAATTCTGGCGCGGCTTCACAATGCGGATCGCTCCATTCGTCCGGGAACGTATTTGTTCTATCCGGGTCGCCCGCCTTTGGATCTGCTCGATGATCTCGTGCAAGGACGCCTTCTCATGCACCGCCTCACGATTCCGGAAGGATGGAGGCTCCAGCAGATTGCCGCGGAAACTGAGCGCGTGCTCGGAATTCCCGCTTCGGATTTTCTTGCCAAGGCGGCGTCGCCGAATCGCGTTCTTTCTGCCGGCTCGCGCGCCGCGACGGTCGAGGGATACCTGTTTCCCGAAACGTATTTCTTCGAAGACGGCGTGGGCTCGGACACGGTGCTCGATGAGATGATGGCGCGCTTCGAAACGAATTGGACGAAGCTCACCGCCGGCGTGGATTCCTTGCCGCTGGGTCTCGATCGCCACGCCATCGTGACGTTGGCGTCGATTGTCGAAGCGGAGACCGGCGTTCCCGAGGAAAGACCGCGCATTGCCGCCGTGTATTTGAATCGATTGGTCGAGGGATGGAAGCTGCAGGCGGACCCGACGGTGCGCTATGCGCTCGGGAAGTACGACAGCGACGTTGTGCTCTACAAAGATCTCGAGGCCGAGCTTCCCTACAACACGTACTGGGTCCAAGGACTCCCGCCGGGCCCCATCGGATCTCCGGGCGCCGCCGCAATGGAAGCGGCGATCCATCCGCTCTCGCCTTGTGAAGATTTCTTCTTCGTGGCCTCCGGCGGCGGAGGGCATGTCTTCTCGAAGACGATGCGCGATCACAACCTCGCCAAGGGAGCCGCGAAGAAGGCACGAGCCCAAGCGCTGCGCGGCGATGAGCCCCGGACTGGAGCGGCGCGAAGATCAGGTTGACCCGATGCCGGCCATCACGCGTATCTTGTGGGCCGGGGACCTCATGACTGCACTCGTTCGCTTGAAACATATCCTCCAAGAATGCGAGCGCGTGGTCGTCGCCTTTTCGGGCGGCGTTGACTCCACGCTGGTGCTTCGCGCTGCGCACGACGCCCTGGGCGATCAAGTGCTCGCCGTGACCGGACGCTCGCCTTCGGTGCCGTCGTGGGAGATCGAGGAAGCGATCGAATTGGCCCGCGCAATCGGAGTGGCGCATCGCCTTCTCGATACGGAAGAGCTGGCCCGTCCCGAATACGTCCGCAATGCGCCGGACCGCTGCTATCACTGCAAGACCGAATTGTTCGAGCGGCTCGCCGTTCTGGCGCAGGAAGAGAACTTTCGCTGGGTGGTGGATGGAACGAACCTCGATGATTTGGGCGATCATCGTCCCGGAATGCGCGCCCGCCGCGAGCAGGGAGTGCGCAGCCCGCTCGTCGAAGCGAAGATCACGAAAGAAGAGGTGCGCGCCTGCTCGCGCGAATACGGTTTGCCCACGGCGGAGAAGCCAGCCTTTGCGTGTCTCGCATCGCGCTTTCCCTATGGAACGCCGGTGACTCTCGAGGGATTGAAGCGAGTCGAGGCGGCGGAGAAGGTGGTGCGCGAGCTCGGCTTCCGGCAATTTCGCGTGCGCCATCACGGAGATGTGGCCCGGCTGGAGCTGGAGCCGGCCGACTTGATGCGCGCCCTCGATCCGGACGTGCGTGGGCGCATCGTTCGCGGACTTCGCGACGCGGGATACCGTTATGTATCCTTGGATCTCGAAGGATATCGATCGGGAAGCTTGAATGAAGTTCTGCCGGCCATGATCCACCGCCGGCCGGAGAAACTCTGAGGGAAGGACGAGGAATCGAAATGGCAAAGGGCGGCGCAAGAGGTCGCAAGGCGGCGGCCGGGCGGGAAGCGATCCGCATTCGTTGGGAGCGTAAGAACATCGCGCTCTTCGGAAGCGGCATTCTCGCGATTCTGATCGGCTACATTCTTCTTTCCCAAGGAGACATTACGCTGGCCCCGCTTCTCTTGGTGGCGGGTTACTGCGTTCTCATCCCCTTGGCCTTCATTCTTTAGGAGCTGGCGAGCGACTTCGGCCGCGAATGCTCACCACGAATGCCGGCACCAGGAAAAGAGTGATCGGTGTGGACAACGTGAGCCCGCCGATGACGGCCAGCGACAGTGGTCGTTGCAGCTCGCTCCCCGCTCCCAATCCCAAGGCTAAAGGCAAAAGACCGAAGAGTGTGCACAAGGTCGTCATCAAGATGGGGCGGAAACGAACGCGTGCCGCTTCCCGAATGGCCACCTCGAGCGGCTCGCCCTGATCGCGCATGCGCCGCTTCGTGAAGTCGAGGAGAATGATTCCGTTCTTCACGATGAGCCCGACCAAGAGAATCATTCCCATGAACGAAGACACGTTGAGCTGCGTGTTGGTGATCCACAAGAGGCCGAGCGCCCCGACGAAGGAGAGCGGTGCGGCCAGCAGGATCACCAGCGGCTCGATGAACGATTCGAACTGCACCAGCATGACCGCAACCACGCACAGCGAAGCCAGGGCCAGAACGAGCAAGAGACTGCGAAATGCTTCCTGCTGACTCTCGTACTGTCCGCCGAGCTCAAGACGAATGCCGGGCGGCGGCGGATCTTCAGCAAAGACACGCTTCACGTCTTTCATGACGGTTCCCAACGATCGCCCTTCCACTCCCGCTGTCATGATCAACATCTGCCGCTGGTTTTCCCGCACGAGCTCCGCGGCGGACGAGGTGTCGTGAAACGTCGCCAACGCGGCGAGTGGCGTGGGCTTTCCTCCTGCGCCATAGATGAGCACGCTGCCCAGGTGCTGAGGATCGAAGCGCACGGCGTCCGGTGCGCGCACGCGGATCGGAACCGTGCGCTCGTCGCTCAGAACTTCGCCGGCCTCGATGCCGAGCAAGGCCGCTTGGGCCTGTTCTGAAACTTGCTCGGGCGCAAGACCGATGCGGCCGGCGGCGGCTGCATCGATCTGCATGACCATTTCCGGCGCGGGATCGGGCACACCGTTGTACAGATCCACGAGACCATCGATGCCTTCCAGCTTCGGGGTTTCCCGCTCCGCGTATTCCTCCAGCTCTTCCAATCGGTCGCCGAACAACTTGAGCTCGATGGGATCCGGATTTCCGGCGAGATCGTTCACGAGATCGGTGAGCAGTTGGATGAAGTCGATTTCCATTCGCGGCAGCGCGCTTTCGATCTTGCCACGCAGCTCGTCCATGACTTCGAAGATGCTTCGATGGCGTTCGCTGCGCGGCTTGAGCCGCGCCACGATGTCTCCCGTGTTCTGCTGCGTTGCGAAAAGTCCCATCTCCGCGCCGGTGCGGCGTGAGGTACCGGTGATTTCCGGAGTTTTCGCCATCAGGTCTTCCACGATGCGCAGTTGGCGATCCGTCTCGGAAAGCGCGGTTCCGGTGGGGGTGAGGTAATCGAAGACGAAAGCGCCCTCGTCCATGACTGGAAGAAAGCCGGTGCCAACGAAGTGATGGGCCACGACTCCCGCGCCGACCAACAAAAGACCGATGAGCGCGAGACGCCGCGGATGATGCAGCACACCGTCGAGCGCGGCGGCGTAGCGCTCCCCCAGCCGATCGAGCGCTCCTCCGATACGCGCCAGAAATGCTGCGGGGCGCGAGATGCGCGCCTCGTTCTGCGCACTCTCGGCGTACACGTACTGCTCCGCGAGGAGCGGAACGAGGGTGAGCGCCAGAACCAAGGAAACGAGCACCGCCACGACGAGTGTGAGGGAGAGCGCGGCGAAGAATTGGCCGACGACTCCTTGCAAAAGCCCCAACGGCAGGAACACGACGACCGTGGTGAGCGTCGAGGTGGTGACCGGCCAAACGAGCTCCGCCAATGCTTCGCGAATCGCGATGGTCCGATCCTTCTGGATCGCCAGGTGGCGCACGATGTTCTCCGTCACGACGACGGCGTCATCGATCACCAATCCGATGGCGATCGCCATTCCGCCCAGGCTCATCAAATTGAGCGTGGCTCCCAAGATCTTCATGATGAAGACCGTGATGGCCATGGCGAGCGGAATACAAACGGCGCTGATCGCGGTGATGCGGCCGTGGCGAAGAAAGCAGAGCAACACCGCTACCGCGAGGCATGCGCCCAGAATCATGGCGTCGCGGACCGAGCGCACGGCGTCGCGTACGAGCTGCGCTTGGTCATACACCGCCTTGATGTGCACACCGGCGGGCATGGTGCGCTGCAGGCTGTGCAGGACCTTGCCGACGCTGTCGGCGACGGCCAGCGTGTTGCCGCCGGGCTGCAAGGAGACATTCACCAAGGCGGCGGGTTTTCCGTCGCCGCGAATGAGGCGCACGCGATCTTCGCTGCCCATCCGCACCGTCGCGATGTCGCCGACATGCAGCCCGCTTTTCACGACCACGCCGGCGACGTCTTCCACGGCATGCGCCTCGTGCTGCATCAACACGAGATATTGGCGATAGCTTTGATCCACGCGGCCGATCACGCGAACACCCAATGCCCGGCGGATCGCCTCGGCGAGATCGACGTAGCTCAAACCTGTGGTCGCCAGCCTCGCAGGGTCGGCGATCACTTCGATCTGGCGGATTTCGCTGCCCTGCACTTCGATGCGCCCCACCCCGGGAATCCCAGCGAGCGCGGGACGAATTTGGTAGAGCGCGATGTCGTAGAGCTGGCCGGGGTCATGACCTTCCACGTTGTAGGTCTGAATGGGGAAGAGCGAAGGGAGCATGCGCTCGGTCTGGATCTCCGTTCCGGGAGGAAGCTCGGCGCGCGCTTCATTGACGCGCGATTCCACCAGCTGCAGGGCGACGACCATGTCGGTGCCGGGAGCGAACGTGAGCGAGACCTCGGAGGCGCCGCGAATGGAACGGGAACGCACCCGCTGCAAGCCGGGCACCGCGCTGACCGCCTGCTCCAACGGCCGCGTCACGCTGAACATCTGTTGGCGAGCGCTGAGCGAAGTGCCTTCGGTGACGATCGTGATGCGCGAAAAATTCAATTCGGGATAAATGCTGGCCGGCATGTGCAGCGCCGCAACGATCCCCGCAATGGAAAGCAGGATGACGGCGAGATAGATGAATCGCCGCTGCACCACAAGGGAATCGAACTGCATCACTCGCCGTGATCCGCTTCGATCTTGGCGCCATCGGTCACGCCGTAGGCGCCCTTCGTAACGACGACGTCTCCCGGGCGGATTCCGGAGAGGATTTCCGCCCCCTCTACACCCCGGCTGCCGACGGTTACCGTGCGCGCATGCGCCACTCCCTCCGGATCCACGACGAACACCTGCGTCGCATTTCCTTCGGGGACGAGCGCCTCGGCGGGAAGGACGACCGCATCGGGATGAGCTTCCACCACGATGCGTCCGGACACCGCCTCATGCGCAATGAGAGGACGCCCAGGAGCATCGATCGTGGCGCGGACGTCGACGGTGCCGGTCGTCGTGTCGACCGCTGCGCTCACCGCTTTGATCGCGCCGGTGCCGAGCGATTGCGCGCCGTCGGGGCTGCTCAACTCGACTTCGGCCCCGGGAACGATGCGTCCTGCATCGTGCGCGGAGAGGTGGAACAGGATCTCGAGACCCAAAGGATCGACGACTTCGACCAAGGTTTGGGCGGCGTCCACCGGCTGGGACAGCGCGGCGCTCATCACGACCACGACGCCATTCAATGGAGAGCGCAAGGTCCCCAACCGCTCGACGCGGCGCGCCTCCTCCAAATGGGCGCGGGCCGTCGCCAATTCCGCTTCCGCCGTTTCCACGTCTTTCTGCGGAGAGATCCCTTCGGACAGCAACTTCTTCGCGCGTTCGAAGGCTGCTTTCGCGGTGGCCAGCGCCGTTTGCGCCTCCTTTCTCTTCGCCGTCCAGACGCTCGAGTCCAATTGAACCAGCGGGTCGCCGGCGGCAACGTGATCGCCGACTGCAACGTAGATCTTCTGCACGCGCGATGCGTCGGGAGCGGAAATTTGGGCCGCATGAGCGGGATTGGGTTCGACCGTGCCGAGCACCGGAAGCGTGATCGCGAATGTCTTGGCTTCGACCGTGATCGTCTCGCCTTTGACGAGCGTCTCGGCTTCCTCGTCGCCCGGTCCGCGGCGAAGGAGAAGCGTGGCGAGCACGACGATGCCGATTGCGATCAAAGCGATTGCAGGCGGCGAGGGACGCGGCGCCTTCTTCATTGGCCCAAACCTCCGACGGTTTGGGCGCGCTCGAAGGCGAACTCGGCAATGCGGCTTGTTTGAAGATCGTTGATGAACTGACGCAGTGATTCCCGCGCGTTGCGCTGCGCTTCGAGAACGCTCGGCAAGGAATACGCTCCATCGCGGTAAGCGGTCGTGGCGAGCTCGGCGACCCGCTCCGCGTCGTGCACCACTTCGCGGCCGCGCTCGACTTTGAGCCGCGCGACGTCGCGCTCGCGCCGGGCGATCGCCAACGCCGCTTGGGTCTCGCGATCGACGAGCTGCAGCTCGGCCTCGGCGCGCGCCGCCATTCCTCGCGCTTCGTCGACGTCGCCACCGCCTCGATTCCACAACGGCACCGACAAAGTCATTCCGAATGTGGGAAGGAGCTTGTCTCCTTCTTCCGGATCATCGGTCTCGAAACCGCCGCGCAGCGCGGGCGCGGGGAGCCGGTTCCTTTTCGACCATTGGAGGTTCGCTTGCTCGGAGAGGACCTGCGCCTTCGCGGCAGCCAGCCGCAGCGGCTCTTCGACTTCTTGAACGGCCGGCGTGAGTGATTCGAGCGAATCGGCGAGCGTGATCTCGACTTCTTGCGTGGATTGTCCCATCAAGGCTTGTAGTTGCAGAACGCTCGTGATCGTCTCGAGGGAATCGCTGAATGCCTCGTTCTTCGCTTGTCCGGCGAAGACCGCGGCCACATGAACATCCAACTCGCTGGCGTCGCCGGACGATTCGCGCGATTTCGTGATGTGCAGCAATTCCTCGGCATCGTGCGCATTGCGCTCGGACAAAAGAAGAATGGCTTGCGCTGCGGCGGCGCGAGCGTAAGCGGCCCCGACTTCATAACGCACCGCCGCGCGCGTGGCGGCGAGCTCGTGGTTGGAAACTTGCAGTGCAGCCTTCGCGGCGCGCACGCGGCTGGAGCGGACCCACGGATACTCGAGCGTCTGCTCGACCTCGAAATGATCTTGGGGAGGAGACTCGCTGTAATCGAGCAACACATCGGGATTGGGAAACGCGCGCGCCATTCTTCCACGACCGGCGGCGATGACCGAGTCGGCCCGCGCCATGGCAATGCTTGGTCCATTGGAAAGGGCACCTTCAATTGCTTCTTCGAGGGACACCGGCTGCTGCGCCCAAACCAGGGCGGGATGCGGAATGGAGAGAATCCCCAGGATGAGTACTGCAAATCCAAATCCCGCAATTCTTTCCTGGTGGTGCTCCATTTCCTGAGAATACGATGGAAATCGAGGCTCTAGTTTGCCGGCAGCGAACGATTGGAGCCCATGAGCCAGACGAGCGTCTGGTCCCAGGCGGGCGAAGTCCGGGATCTCTTGGCCTGCAGATTCCATCCCCGTCGGCGGCATGCTACCTTGGCCTGGATTTTCGGCCGGGGGCGAATAGCTCAGCTGGTCCAGAGCGCCTGCCTTACAAGCAGGAGGTCACAGGTTCGACTCCTGTTTCGCCCACTCCTTTCGCCCCTTTCGGGGCCTCTGGGGCCCGAATTTGACCCCAGCCTCGCAGACTTGTTATGTTCTTGACTGGGAATTCACTTATCCGGGCCGTCCCGCCGGAATTCGGGTTTGACGCGCCGGAACTTCCGGTGCTAGAGTTTATGCATCAATGGCCAGGGAAGGGGGTGTCGCGCTCGTAAAGACTTGCTTCTGCTGCAACGAACTCCCGTTTTTCGGGGGTCGCCGTCCCGAATGAATTCGGTTCGTTTCATCTCATGGTGCTTCGGAGGTAACATCGATGCGCAAGGCTTTCGTCTTTGCGACTCTCCTGGTCCTGATTTGTAGCTCACTTTCCCTGGCGGCTATTCCTGATCCCAGCCGCTCGGGCATTGGCTTGAGCGCACAAGGCGCGTCCTGCCAATATCGTTTCCGCGTTGACGGCGGACTCGACAAGCTCACCGCGAAGATCACGCTTCGCGATGCGTTCGACGTTCCCGTCGCGAATTGCCAGACCAAGGCCACGCTGCAGTCATCCGGCGCGACGACGCTGGCCTTCTGCGTGTGCACAGGCTGCAATCCGCAGACGGCGAACACGGCCGCGAACGGTGTCGTGAATCTCGTGTTCCGCAAGATCGGCGGACGCGGCAACCTCACGTTGACGGTTACCGCGCAGTGCACGGGCAACATCGGCATCGGCGTTCGGACGTTCGACTTCACGGCGCCCGACCTCAATGGTAGCTGCCAGAACAGCCCGACCTCGTCCACCGACGTCGTTGACCTCGGCGTTTGGGCGAACGGTCTGCCTCCCGGATACAACGTTCGGTCCGACTACAACTGCTCCGGTTCGCCGGTGGACGTTGTCGACCTCGGTATTTGGGCTGGCGGTCTCGCCAAGGGTTGCGTGGCGGGCTGCCCGTAAGAGCAGTACGCACGAGTCGCAATTGCAAACGAGGGGGCGCCCCAACCGGGGCGCCTCTTTCGTTTTAGGGCGCTTCCTTCATTTCGTCCTCGATCCCCGCCTCCCTCGCTGATCCCCTCTGCGAGCACTTCCAAACTTTCACGAAATTCGATGAGAAGTTTGCTTTCTTTCGCCATTCCCAACCGGGGAGGCCCCCGGCCACGGAGTGTTTACGCTCCCTGGAGTATCTAAGCTCCCTCATGGAGGGGAGGAGGACTTTCGAATGAGACTTTGGACCACAATGCTCGTCGCGCTCGCACTGATGACCCTCCCATCGTTGGCGGGAGCGCAAGGCACTGGCTACTACGAATGGAGCGTGAGCAGCTCCCAGGTTGATCCTTATGTGAACACCGGACCCGATGGGGCTGGCGGTGTCGCGACGTACTACCTCTGGTTCGTCAAAGGGTGCTTCACGCCGCCCGGGGATCCTTTCATGGAAGGAATGTCGGCCGCCGATTTCGGCCTTTACGCTCTCGGCGATTGGAGCGTGATCGCGTTCACGGCTCAGAATGGATTTCTGAATGCGGGCACGGCGACCAGTCTTCTTCTTGCGGTCGGGGGATGCCCGACGGGTCCCATCGTCGCAGGAAACGTCTTGGTCACCGGAACGGTCGGCGGGATTCGGCTGGGTGTCGGATCGACTCCAGCGACGACCTCAACCGTGGACTGCACCCTGAATCCGGCAGCGTGGACCTGGCCTCAATACGTGAGGTTCACCGGGTTCAAGACGGATGGATCCTCCGCGACGCTGCAGAGTGATGGAAACGGCTGCACGGCCGATGCCGTGGATGAGAGCTCCTGGGGAACGATCAAGTCGCTCTACCGCGATTGACGCTCACCGCCGGTCTCGTCTCTTCGAAATCTCGGGGGGCCGCCGCGGATCGGGAGAGGATCATGACGAATGGGTCCTCTCCCCACCGAGATCCGCCTGCCGAGAACCTCGTCGTTTGACGTTCCGCGCAAGACTCCTTAAACTTCCAGCGTCTCTCGGTGTTTTTCCCGCCCCGTTTCACCCCAGGGTTTCATTTCATGACCTCCGCGTGCCCGTGGAGTGGGAAAACTCTGCGTCGCTCGATGTTCGCCCTCGCCGCGTTTCCGTTCCTCGGCGTATGGACCGCCGAAGCGCGCGTGACCGTTCTCGAATCGACCTCCGAGCATCTGCTTCTCGAGATCGTGCCGGAGCCGGCCAAAGTCCAAACGGTCCACACCGAAGCGCGCGATTACGTGCGCCTCTCCATTCCGGGATTCG
>Ga0111538_10001275_pt1 | contig 35255 bp, 23 predicted proteins | sample SoiMethybrSBSTD1_FD_79669 | JGI IMG/M metagenome (GOLD analysis project Ga0111538, IMG submission 79669) | Bulk soil microbial communities from a Populus tree surrounding site in Tennessee, USA - Soil MetaG P. TD hybrid SBSTD1 (version 2)... | ecosystem: Environmental > Terrestrial > Soil >...
AGACAGTGCCCCTTTAGACAGTGCCCCTTTAGGTGGAAGCTCCTTTCCTACCCGTTGCGCTCGCGCAAACGGGTCGACGCTACCCTGGTTGCTATCCGTGCAGCCTGTCCGGGCCCAAATTCGCGCTACCTGCCAGGTCGAAACGACTGTGGGAGCCGGGTACGTCGGTTGCTCCTCGGCGACCGTCGAGGAGCGCGATGGAAGTACGAGATGGATTCATCGTCGGCATCTTCAACTACTGCGACTCATGGTGCGACACGTGCGGGTTCACCTCGCGGTGCCGAGTCTTTGCCGACATGGCGGAAACCGAGGCGTCACTCGATCCAAACCTGAAGGCTGTGGCTGACGCGCCACTGCTTCCTGAGGAAGTGCCGCCACCGCGCCCGGCCTGGCTGCAAGAGCTGATTAACGAGATCAACGAGGCAACGGCGAAAGACGTAGCCGAGGAACTGTACGAGCGCCGTGCCCGTCGTTTCGTCGCGGAGCACGCGCCGATCGATGCACGCGGAGAGGATTACTTTCGCCGTGCGCATCGTTGGCTGCAGGACCATGAGCCCGCCGCACCTGCCCTCGCCGGTGATCCCCGTTCCGTCATCAGCTGGTTCCACATGCTCATTCACGTCAAGGCGATGCGGGCGCTGCGCGGGTTGGCCGAAGACGATCCGGCCGATCGCGACTGGCCGGCCGATCACGACGGATCCGCCAAGGTGGCGCTCATCGGCATCGATCGTTCACAGACGGCATGGCTTGATCTGGTCGACCTCGGACTGGCGTCTCCGGAAGAGGCGGCGCCATTCGTCGACGATCTGTCCTGGCTGCGCGACGCGTTGGAACGGACGTTCCCGAGCGCACGCGCGTTCGTGCGCCCAGGCTTCGACGAGCCGGACGAAGTGGCAAAGCTGCACGCCTCGCACGAATGAGGTCGTGGACGGGTAACTGCACTCGCTGCCGATGACCTAACTGGAAACCGACTCAGTCTCGTGCATTTCGCGCAGGCGGAACTTCTGGATCTTGCCGGAGGCCGTCATCGGGAAGTTCTCGACGAAACGTACGTGTCGCGGGACCTTGAAGCGGGCCAGTCGCTCCTCGCAAAACGCGATCAGCTCGGCCGCTTCCACCGCCATGCCAGGCTTTGTCCGTATTGCGGTGGCGACCTCTTCGCCGAAGAACTCGCTGGCGATTCCATAGACGGAGACGTCGAGGACGGCGGGATGCAGCCGTAACACGTCCTCGACCTCTCGCGGCGCGATGTTCTCGCCGCCGCGGATGATCAGGTCCTTGATGCGACCGGTGATGCGGACGTTGCCGTCAGCGCCGACGCACGCCTGGTCACCGGTGCGCAGCCATCCCTCTGGCGTAATGACGGCAGCCGTCTGCTCCGGCATCTTGTAGTAGCCCTTCATCACGGCGTAGCCCCTTGCCCAGAGCTCGCCGTCGGCACCCGGCGCCACATCGTCTCCCGTGGCGGGATCGACGACCCGGAGCTCGGTTTCGGGCAGCGCGCAGCCGACCGACTGCGTCCGTGTCTCGATGCTGGCATCGCGCGGTGTCTGCGTGAGTCCGGGTGACGTTTCTGTCAGCCCGTACGCGATCGTCATCTCGGGCAGGTGCATGCGATCGATGACCTTCCGCATCAGGGTCTCGGGGCAGAGCGATCCGGCCATGATGCCCGTTCGCAGCGTGCTCAGATCGAATCGCTCGAATTCGGGATCTTCCAGCTCCGCAAGAAACATCGTCGGCACGCCGTAGAGCGCCGTGCAGCGTTCACGCTCCACGGTTTCGAGCACTCTCCGCCCGTCGAACGATTCAACCGGGCAGAGACATGCGCCGTGTGTGTAGGCACCGAGGACGCCGATCACGCATCCGAAGCAGTGAAACAGCGGCACGCACAGGCAGAGTCGATCGCGCCGGGTGAAACCGAGCCCCTGCGCCAGCCAATAACCGTTGTTGACGATGTTGCGGCTCGACAGCATGACTCCCTTGGGGAATCCGGTCGTGCCCGAGGTGTATTGGATGTTGATGACGTCGTCCAGGCCCACCGCGGCCTCGAGCGCATCGAGATCCGCAGGTGAGACGCTGTCCGCCGCTGCGCGGAGCTGTTCGTACGGGAGGAGGCCGTCGGGGCAGTCCTCGCCGAGGAACACGACGCGCTCGAGATGTGGCAGTCGTTCCCGGCGGCGGGCGGCGTCCGCGTCAATCGCGCCGATGGATCGGAGCTCGGCGAGATAGTTCACGCTACGGAACCCGCGCATGGTAACGAGCGTCGACGTCTCGCTCTGGCGCAGCAGGTACTCGATCTCGTGCGCGCGGAGCGAGGTGTTGACCGTGACGAGGATGGCGCCGATTTTGGCCAAAGCAAACTGCAGGACGATCCACTCAGGAACGTTCGTCGCCCAGACCGACACGCGATCGCGCGGCTGCACGCCATACGCCACGAGGCCGCGGGCGACGAGACGTGCTTCTGCGTCGAGGGCGCGGAAGGTCCAGCGCCTGCCGGAATGCGAGTAAACGAGTGCGTCGTCGTCCGGCACAGTCTCGGCGAGGCAGGACAACAATGTACCGACGGTGACGTCACGAAGCGGCGGAAAGAGCTTGTGCATGGGTGGTGAGCCGAGCTGTGCGGCGGCAAGTCTACGCTAACGGCTGCGAAAAAATTGGGGTGACAGCGACACGGACGCCGTCAGAAGATCAGCGACCTGCGCCCCTTTCCATGACACCTCAGGCTCAGCCGACCACCGCCGCGGCGCCTGGCGTGCGCCGGCTCACTGCCGAGTACATCGCCGCGCGTGCGCTCATCGACGCCGCGACGCTCGAAGAAGCGGCGCCGAAGATCCTGTCGGCGATCTGCGAGAGCCTCGACTGGGCGCACGGGGCGCTCTGGGTGATCGACTACGAGATCGACGCGCTGCGCTGCGCGTTCATCTGGAACGCTCCGTCCACGTCCTTTCCCGAATTTGACGCCGCCAGCGGCGCCGCCACGTTCGCACGCGGCGTCGGGCTGCCGGGACGGGTGTGGGCCAGCGCCCAACCGGTCTGGATCGAGGACGTCGTCGACGACACGAACTTTCCGCGCGCGTCGATTGCCGCCGGCGAAGGTCTTCACGCCGCCGTCGCCTTTCCCGTGGTCCTCCGTGGCGAAGTGATCAGCGTGATGGAGTTCTTCAGTATCGACAGCAGGCGGCCGGACGAGGAGCTGCTGTCGACGTTGCGGACGGTCGGCCAGCAGATTGGCATGTTCAACGACCGCCGCCGTGCACAGGAGGAGCTCGATCGCTTCTTTGTGCTCTCGCTCGAGATGATGTGCGTGGCGGGATTCGACGGCTATTTCAAACGCGTGAACCCGGCGTGGCATCGCGTGCTCGGTTACACAGAGGCGGAGCTGCTCGCGCGTCCATACATGGAGTTCGTTCACCCGGACGACCGGGAGGCGACGGTACGCGAGGCGCAGAAGCTCAGCGAAGGCGCGAACGTCATCTATTTTGAGAATCGGTACCTGCACAAGGACGGAACTCTCCGCTGGCTGCTGTGGGCGTCGACGCCGTTCGTCGAACAGCGCGTTGTCTACGCCGCGGCCCATGACATCACGGAACGCAAAGCGTCGGAAGAGACACTGGCGCACTACGCGCGCGATCTGGAAACCACCCACCACGAGCTCGCACAGCAGGCGTCCCGTCTCGCTCAGCTGGTCAAGGAGCTCGAGGTGGCGAAAAGCCACGCTGAGGATGCCGCCGAAGCCAAGAGCGCATTTCTGGCCAACATGAGCCACGAAATTCGCACGCCGCTGAACGCGATACTGGGGATGACGGCGCTCGCGTTGCGAACACGGCTGACGGCGGAGCAGAAGGAATTCCTGACGACGGTCAAGTCGTCGGCCGACGCCTTGCTCGGCATCATCAACGACATCCTCGATTTCTCGAAGATCGAAGCGCGGCGCCTCGACCTCGATCGGCACGAGTTCGATCTGCGTGAAACCGTCGACGACGCGGCGCGACTGCTCGCCCTGCGTGCGGCGCAAAAGGGAATCGAGCTCGCCTGTCACGTCGCGTCGGATGTTCCGGACATCCTGCTGGGCGATGCGGGACGGCTCCGGCAGGTGGTGCTCAACGTCCTCGGCAACGCCGTGAAGTTTACGGACCACGGTGAAGTGGTGCTCGCCGTTACCGTCGAAGCCGTCGGGCCCGAGGCAGTTACGCTGCGCTTCAGCGTCAGGGACACAGGGATCGGCATCCGCCCGGAGCAGCAGGAGCAGATCTTCCAGGCGTTCACGCAGGCGGACGTCTCGACGACGCGCCGTTTCGGTGGCACCGGCCTCGGACTCGCGATCTCCACGCGTCTGGTGGAGATGATGAGCGGCCGCATCTGGGTCGAGAGTGACGTCGGTCGTGGCAGCACGTTTCATTTCACCGCTGTCTTCGACCGGCCGATTGAGCCGGCGGTGCCGAGGGCGTCTACGGTACGACCGGCTCTCAACGGCCTCCGCGTGCTCGTCGTTGATGACAACGCGACGAACCGTCGAATCCTCGAGGAGATGCTTGGCAGCTGGCACATGAAGCCGACGGCTGTTGGCGACGCCCGGTCGGCACTCGCCGTCCTGCAACAGGCGTCGCCGACGGATCATCGTTTTGACGTCGTGATTTCCGATGGCCAGATGCCGGACGTCGACGGGTTCATGCTGGCGCGGCAGATCAGGCGGAGCCGGCGTCTGCACCGGACGCCGATCGTGATGCTGACCTCCGCTGCGCGACCCGACGATGTCGTGAGGTGCCGACGCGCCGGCATCAACGCGTATCTGATCAAGCCCGTCAAGCATTCGGATCTGCTCGACACACTCGTGACGCTGTTCGGAGTCGCCAGGCGTCGGGTGACGCGCGGCGGGCGAGTCAAGGCCCGCCCGCGCCGGGCGCTGCGGATCCTCGTCGCCGAGGACAACCTGGTGAACCGTACGCTGGTGACGACGCTGCTGCGGAAACGCGGTCACAAGATCACCGCGGTTGAGACCGGACGCGCCGCAGTCGACGCGCTCGACGCCTCGCCGCGCGGATTTGACGTCGCGCTGCTCGACGTGCAGATGCCCGAGATGAGTGGTCTCGAGGCCACTGAGGCCATTCGCGATCGCGAGGGAGCCACTGGAAGTCGCCTGCCGATCATTGCGTTGACCGCGCACGCGATGCAGGGCGATCGCGAACGGTGCCTGGACGCGGGCATGGACGGCTACCTGTCGAAACCGATTGACGTCGACGAGCTGGTCGAGACGGTTGAGCGCTTTGGTGCCGGGACGAAGCCCCAACCGGCACGACCCGCACGACGGCCGAAGGCGACCGCCGCGGCTGCCGCGACGTTCGACGAACAGGCGGCACTGGCGCACACCGGCGGCGACCGGCGGTTGCTGGCAAAAGTGATTGCCTTGTTCCGTTCGGACTCGCCGTCGTATCTGCGACGGCTAGACGAGGCAGTGAAGCGGCGGGATGGTGACGCCCTGCAGATGGCCGCGCACGGGTTGAAGGGTGCGCTCGCCACGGTCGGTTCGCCGGGCGGCCGCGCGCTCGCCGCCGAACTGGAGCAGATGGGGCGGACGCGACGGTTTGATGGCGCCCGCGCCAGAGTCGCGGGGCTGCGAGACTATCTCGGCGTGCTCGACCAGGCGTTTGCCGCCGCCGGTCTGACGACCGCTCGAAAGCGACGATCATCATGAACAAGATTCTGGTTGTGGATGACGATCGGACAACGTTGTACGTCCTGCAGAGCCTGTTGGACGGTGCGGGCTATTCGACGCGCGTCGCCATGGACGGCGTAGAAGCGCTCAAGCTGCTCGGCGCAGAAACGTTTGATCTGCTGCTGCTCGACGTCTGGATGCCGCGCATGAACGGCCTCGAGCTGCTTGGCAAACTGCGCTCGAAGCGCCGGAAACCGCGCGTGATCGTCATGACGTCGGACGATACCCCGGATACGCTGCTGAAGGCGGTGCGCGAGCAGGCGTTCACCTACGTGCAGAAGCCCGCTGACTCAGATGCGCTGTTAACGGCGGTCCGCGACGCGCTTGAAACGACCGATGTGCCGCCGATCGAGGTCATCTCGGCGCGGCCGGAATGGCTCGAGCTGACCGTGCCCTGCACCCGCGAAGCGGCCGAGCGGATTCAGCCGGTCGTTGCCCGCCTCGATGCGGCGCTCGCTCCCGAAGTGCGTGAGGCGACCGCCTATGCGTTTCGCGAACTGCTGCTGAATGCGATTGAATGGGGGGGTCGACTCGACCCGCAGCGCAAGGTCCGGATTGCGTGTCTCCGGTCCCGACGGATGGTCCTATACCGCATCGCCGATCCGGGACCCGGATTCAACATCGACAACCTGCCCCACGCGGCCATTGGCCAGAGTCCCGACGAGCCGATTGCACACATGCAGGTTCGCGAGGAGAAAGGTCTGCGTCCCGGCGGGTTCGGGCTGCTGACCGTGCGCGCCAGCGTGGACGAGCTGATCTACAACGAGAAGCGGAACGAGGTCGTGTTCGTGAAGTACCTGGACGAGAACAGTGGAGAACAGTCGTAGCATGCGAAACGTTTCTGTGTGGGTCGGCACGCTCCTGATCGCGGGCCTGGTGTCATCCTGCCGCTCAACGCCGGCGCCGTCGTCGTCGTCGCCATCGCCGGCGTCCGTTTCCGCGGATACATGGGCGGTCGTTGACGGCCGCCCGATCACGCGCGAGAAGGTCGAACGGGAATTGCGCCGGCTGCGCGACAACACACAGCCGATTTCCGACGAAGAAGCCCTGATGGCCAAGCTCGGCATCCTCGACGATCTGATCCTGGAGGAGATTCTGCTCGCCCGGGCGACTGCCAAGAAGATCGAGGTTCCGCAGACCGAGCTCGATACGGCGTACAACGAGTCACGAAAGAACCTCACTGAGGAAGCCTTCCAGAAGGAGCTGGTCGGCCGCAATCTGACGGCGGCCGACATGCGCGAAGGTCTTCGCCGCGAGCTCCTTGCGCGGAAGGTGATCGAGCAGGACGTCTCTTCGAAGATCGGCATCACGGACCAGGAGATCAGCAGCTTCTTCAGCGCCAACCGCGCGCAATTCAACCTGCCGGAAGATGCCTATCGGCTCGGCCAGATCGTGGTGACGCCCGTGCGTGACCCGCAGATCACGAACAGAACCGGTGACGACGCCAGTACACAGGAAACGGCGGCAGCGAAAGTGCAGATGCTGATGGCGCGGCTGAAGGAGGGCGCACCGTTTGCGCAACTGGCCATGGACTATTCCGAGGATCCTGAGTCGACGCCGCGCGGCGGGGACCTCGGGCTCGTCCCGCTCTCGCGGATCAAGCAGGCGCCGCCGCCGCTGCGCGACGCGGCGTTGACGACGACGCCCGGCTCGGCGAAGGTCGTCAGTCAGGGCGGCAATTACGCGATCGTGTTCGTTGTCTCGAAGGAGCCGGCCGGTCAGCGCGAGCTGACGACACCAGGTGTCCGCGAGCGCATCACCGACACGCTGCGCGCGCGTCGGGAGCAACTGTTGCGGGCGGCCTATCTTGCTGCCGCACGCACCGACGCGGATGTCGTGAACTATCTGGCGCGTCGCGTGATCGACGCGCAGGGCAAGCCGCTCGCGCCATAGGAGTCTCGGATGCGCAGCCTGCTGGTCGTCGGGATGATCGCCGTGGCGTCGATGGCGGCGTCCACGCAGACGGTGCCGCGCACGCCATGGGGCGATCCGGATCTGCAGGGGATCTGGCCGAGTGGTGCGCTGATCAGCGTGCCGTTCGAGCGGCCGGCCGAATTCGGCACACGCGCCCGGCTGACGGATCAGGAGTTCGCCGAGCGTGCAGCCGGGTTGGAGCGTCAGGCCGAGGCCGACGCGCAGGAATTCAGCGCCGGCGGCGCCGGCTCAGTGAACCCGCCATCGCACTGGCTGGAAAACGGCCGCGCCTCACGTCAGGCCTCGCTCGTCGTCGATCCGCCGGACGGACGGCTGCCGCCGATGACTGCCGACGGCGCGCGCCGGGCACAGGCATGGCCGTCAACGAATCCCGACGTCCCGTACGCAAGGGCGCAGGACTTCAACATCTACGACCGCTGCATCACCCGCGGCGTGCTCGGTTCGATGTTTCCAAACATCTACAACAGCGGTATGGAGATCCTGCAGGCACCAGGTTTCGTCGTCATCCGCCATGAGATGGTGCACGAGACACGCATCATCCCGCTGGACGGACGTCCACACCTGTCGTCCGTCGTCCGCTCGTACATGGGTGATTCCCGCGGACGATGGGAAGGGCAGACGCTGGTGGTCGAGACAACGAACTTCAACGGCAAAACCGGCTCGCTCGGTCGGAACGGCAACGGCAATCCGACGAGCGAGGACCTGCGGCTCGTGGAGCGGTTCACGCGGCGCGACGCCGAGACGCTGGATTACACGGTAACCGTCAACGATCCGCGCACCTGGACGCGGCCCTGGACTGTGGCATTTTCGCTGACGCGCGATCCGGGCTACGCGATGTACGAGTACGCCTGCCATGAGGGTAATTACGCGATCGCGAACATCCTGCGGGGCTTCCGCGCCGCTGAAAAGGCGGGACAGTAGCAGACTTCTACAACGGGAGCGCTCGGCGGCGAATGGTCCCGTCGTCGAGCGTGATCCCGAATCCCGGACGGTCCGGAACGCCGATCTGACCGTTGACGAATCGCTCGGGTGGCGTCAGCAGTTCACCGCGCCACGCGACCTCGCCGTACTGCAGCTCCAGATAGTTCACGTTCCGCATGCCGGCGCAGACCTGGACGCTGGCCGCGGTCGAAATCGGGCCGCTTGGATTGTGCGGAGCGACCGCGACGCCCTCGGCATCGGCAGCCGCAGCAATGCGCGACAACTCGAGCAGCCCACCGCAGTGCTTCACGTCGGGCATGATGACGTCGACGGCGTGTCGCTGAACGAGCGGCGCGAAACCCGACATGCCGAAGAGCACCTCGCCGCCAGCCATGGGCTGACGGATGCGTCGCTTGATCGCCAGCGTGTCGTCCACGCGTTCCGGCGCCACTGGTTCCTCGTACCACCTGAGTCGCTGCGGCTCGAGACGACGGGCGACGGCAACCGCACGCTCGACGTCGAAGAAGCTGTGGCAGTCGATCATGATCTCGACGTCGCTTCCGACGGCCTCGCGCATCGCCACCACTGAGGCGATTCCAGCGTCGACCGCCGCGTCGATCTCCCGGGCTGGTGAACCGGCTGCAGGGAACCCGTCGAACGGCGCCGCCTTGACCGCACGAAATCCGTCGCTCGCCGCGCGTCGTGCCGCCGCGGCAAAGCCGTCAGGCGTCCGCGGACTGGTGGCGCGGTTGATATTGGCGTAGACGGGCAGCGCATCGCGGACCTTCCCGCCGAACAGCGTGTACGTCGGCACGCCGAGCCCCTGGCCGGCCAGGTCCCACATCGCCTGTTCGATGGCGGAAAACGCGGTGGCCGAAACGAGGTCGCGGTTCACAGCCGACATCCCACGCTGGCGAAAGAGTTCGACATCCAATGGTGAGCCGCCGCGCACGAGGTCAAAGAGCATCTGCAGCCGCGACCGCATCGTGTCCGCGTTTGCAGCAGTCGTGTTGGCAAAGCCAAACGCGTCGGACGCTTCGCCGAGCCCCGTCAGGCCGGCGTCGGTGTGCAGTCGAACGACGAGCCAGACCGTGCGTGAGGTCGCGCGAATCGGCAGCAGTTCGAAGCCGGTGAGACGAAGCGACGGCGGCGCCGCACGTGCGTGCCTGAGCGCGAGGACGGGTGCGGCCAGGATGGTGCCGCTGGCGGCCAGAAACTGCCGGCGAGCGAGCATCACTTCGTCGCTGCCGCCGCGCGCCGAAGTTCGGTGAACCAGTTCGCGACAACCTGCAGATGCGTGATGCGGGGGTAGGGCATGAGGCCGAGGTGGCGGATTATACGTTGGGCTTTCGCCATCCGCGGCGTTTTGTGGTAATAAGACACCCCCTCACGCAGTCAGCTGATGCTTTCGCGCCCGGCCCTTCGTCAGCTCATGGCCAATGCGGCCAGCGCCGGCTCCCTCCAAGCCGTCTACGACACAGCCTTGCGCGGTGTCCAGGAAACGCTGAACGTCGAGCGCGCCTCGCTGCTGGCGTTCGACGTCACGGGCACCATGCGTTTCGTCGCCTGGTCGGGCCTCAGTGACGAGTACCGCGCCGCCGTCGATGGCCACTCGCCCTGGTCGGTGAATGACACGGCGGCGACGCCGGTGCTTGTCTCGGATATCGAGCGGGATGCCTCGGTCGGGTTATACGCGCCGATCTTCCGGCGCGAATCGATTCGCGCGCTGGCGTTCATCCCGGTGCAGTTCGGGACCCGGTTGCTCGGCAAGTTCATGCTCTATTACCGGGAGCCGCACACGTTCTCGGACGCGGAGATCGCGATCGCCGAACAGATCGCCGACCACGTGGCGTTCGCGCTCGAGCATCACCGGGTCGCGGTGGCCCTGGAATCGCGTCTGGTCGTCGAGCGGGACCTGCGCCAGCAGGCGGAGACGGATGCGGCCGTGCGGGAAGCCAACGAGCGCCGCCTGAGCCTCGCCCTGGCTGCGGGCCGCATGGGTGCCTGGGACTGGGACATTGGCAGCGGTCGCGTCAGCTGGTCATCCGAGCTCGAGCGCGTCCACGGTCTGGAGCCGGGAACGTTCGCCGGCACCTTCGAGGGCTTTCGACGCGACGTCTATCCGGCCGACGCCGATCGACTCGGTAAGGCGATCGCCGGCGTCCTCGCCGCGCCCGACACGAATTACGACGTCGAATACCGCATCCTGCGCCGCGACGGCACACTCCGCTGGCTGCACGCGACGGGTCGCGTGCTGACGGACAGCGGCGGGCGACCCGACCGGATGGTCGGCGTCTGCCGCGACGTCACGGAGCGTAAGCGCGCCGAGGAAGCCAGCGCGTTTCTGGCCAACGCCAGTCAGGTCCTGGCGATGACGCTTGCGCCCGAGGCGATCATCGAAAACCTGGCGCGCCTGGTCGTCCCGCCGCTGGCGGACTGGTGCATCGTGCAGGTGGCAGAAGGCGAGGGCGTGCTTCATCCGGTCGAGATCGCGCACCTGGACGGTGGACAGACGTCGCTGATGTGGGATCTCCTTCGCCGCTGGCCCAATCGTCCCGATCAGTTCGGGTGGGCGGAAGCCGTCGCCAGCAGCGGCCGGTCGGTACTGATCCCGCGCATTGCCGATCACCTGTTACGGGCGCGTTCGAACGACGACAGCCTCACTCAGATCCTGAAGGAGATGCGCCTGCACTCGGCGATTACCGTTCCGTTGCAGGCGCGGGGACGCACACTGGGGACATTGACGCTCATGTCGGCAGAGTCCGAGCGGGTTTACGCCGAGTCCGACCTCCATTTCGCGGAGGAAATTGCCAGTCTCGCGTCGCTCGCGATCGACAACGCCCAGCTCTATCGTCAGGCGGAGGAGGCGCGCGTGGTCGCCGAAATCGCCCGCGGCCAGCTTGAAGTGGTGGCCAGGGTCACCGACCAGATCGCCGTCTCGCTCGATCCGGACGAAGCGCTGCGACAGCTCGCGGCGCGCGTCGTTCCGGCCTTCGCTGACTATTGCGTCACCTATGCTGCCGACGAGCGCGGCATCCGGCCGCTCGGCTGTGCGCATCGCGATCCGGCGAAGCGGCCGTTCGTCGAGGCACTCGCTCACAGCCTGCCGGTCAGCATCGACGATCAGGCTGGTCCCGGCATGGTGATCCGTCACGGCGAGCCGTGCCTCGTTCCCGTGTTTTCCTTCGCCGCGCCCGGTCCGCTGTCGCCCGGCGACGTGCGCGTCGGCCTCGAGCCCCGTTCGATCATGACCGTGCCGTTGAAGGCGCGCGGACGCACGCTCGGCGCCATCACGCTCGTCGCCACGAGCGATTCGGCGCGGCGATTCGACGAGGGCGATCTCTCGATGGCCGTCGAGCTCGCGAACCGCGCCGGGCTCTTCGTTGACAACGCGCGGCTCTACACCGACGCGCGCACCGCGATCCGGTCGCGCGACGAGATGGTCGCATTCGTCTCGCATGATTTGCGCGATCCGTTGCAGTCGATCTCCGCCGCCACCGCCAGTCTCCGGCTGGAGCCGCAGAGCGACGACAACTCCGAAAGCATTGAAAGCATCGCGCGCGCCAGCACGCAGATGCACCGGCTGGTGCAGGATCTGCTCGACGTCTCGCTGCTCGAGGCGGGACGACTGCCGATCAACCGGGAGCCGGTCGAGCTGCTGGATCTGATGCTGGAACTGCAGAAGATGGTCGTGCCTCAGCTCAAGGCGAGCGGCGCCGGCCTCGACACCAGGTTGGCGCCGGACCTGCCCGTTGTGTCGGTCGATCGGCACCGGATCCTGGCCGTGTTGTTGAACCTGGTTGGCAATGCGTTGAAGTTCGGCGCGGCTGGCGGTGTGGTGACGGTCGGCGCCGAACGCACAGAGGGCGCGGTTCGCCTGTGGGTGGAGGACACCGGCAGCGGCATCAGCCCCGAACAGATCGACCGCGTCTTCGATCGCTTCTGGCGCGCGACCTCCAGCGGCGGTGCCGGCCTGGGCCTGGCGGTCGCCAAGGGGATCGTCGAAGCGCACGGCGGACGGATCGGCGTCACCAGTCAGATCGGCGTGGGCAGCACGTTCTTCTTCACGTTGCCGCTGCACGCCATCGCCGACGCGGCGCTGACGCGCGAACGGCGGGCGCCCGGTGCGGACGCTCGCGTCGCGCCCCACAACGGCAGCCACCGCGTGCTGCTGGTAGATGACGATCAGGACGTCGTGCGGTCGTTGGTCAGACTCGTGCGCACGCTGGGCCACGACATTCAGGTCGCCTTCAGCGGCGAAGAAGCCCTGCAGGTGGCGGAGCAGTTTCGTCCCCAGATCGTCCTGATGGACATCGGCCTGCCCGGGTTGAGCGGTTACGACGCCGCGCGCGAGATGCGATCGAAGCCGTGGGCGGAGGGGATCAGTCTTGTCGCCGTCACCGGCTGGGCTCGTGATGCCGATCGGCGCCGCGCGCTCGAGGCCGGCTTCGACCGTCATCTGACAAAGCCAGTCGGCGCAGACGTGCTGGAGGCGCTGCTGAACGAGTCCGCTGCAGTGCGATAGGGCGTTTTCCGACGTCCGTAGCGTGCGTTCCAGGCTGACTGTGGACGCGCGCGCTTTACGTCTGGTCGATCAGCTCGGGCTCGTGGAGCGTCCACCACGCACGTGCGCGCTGCTGTGTCCACCAGCTGGCCACCGACAGGCTGTCGAGCCGGCCGATCAACTGATCGGCGTTCGCCGGTCGCAGGTCGGGATCCTTCGCGAGACACTCCATCACCAGCGCGTCGAGATCGCGCGGAATCGGCTCCGGCGCCGTCGCCGATGGAGGCAGCGGCGTCGCCTGTGAGTGCTGCATCAGCACCGCCATCGCATCGCCGCCTTCAAACGGGGGACGCCCGGTGAGCAGCCAGAAGGCGACGCATCCGAGCGAGTAGATATCGGCCCGTCCGTCGAATGAGCTCTGCGAGACCAGTTCGGGCGCCAGGAACGCTGGCGTCCCCAGTACCAGACCACTGACCGTGATCGGCCGCACGGCGTCGCCGCCTTTGCGGGACACGACGCCGAAATCGAGCACCTTGAGAAAATCGAACTGCCGGCCAAGCCGACACACGAACAGATTGCCCGGTTTGATGTCGCGATGGACCAGCCCGAGCGCATGCGCCTCGGACAGCGACAGGCACGCCTGACGCAGCAGAAAGACCGCTCGTTCCGGCGGCACAGGGCCGTGCTGCTCCACCATGCGATGGAGATCCATGCCACGCAGCCGCTCCATCACGTAATAGAAACTGCCCGTGTCGGCAATCCCGAAATCGAAGAGTTGCACCGTGTGCGGGGACTGCAGCTCCGCGGTGACCTGCGCCTCGCGGGCGAAGCGCTGCCGCAGCGCGTGCGCGTCCTCACCCGGACCGGCCTTCGCCTCGTGCACGATCTTCACGGCCGCGGGCCGCGCCAGCAGGTGATGCCGCGCCAGCCAGACTTCGCCCATCCCGCCCGATCCGAGACGCTCCATCAGACTGTAGCTGCCGACGCGCACGCCGTTGTCGAGCAGATGCTCGCCGACCTCCAGCACGGCCCCTGAGTTGATCGCCAGCGCCGACCCGAGCACGTTGCGCAGCTCACGCAGATTGCCGGGCCAGCGATAGCCGTTCATCCGTTTCAGCGACTCGTCTGAAATGATCGGCACGGTGCGTCCCGCCAGTTCCGCCTGATGTCGAAGAATAAACGGAACGATCGCCGGAAGATCGTCGAGCCGCGTGCGCAGCGGCGGCACGTCGATCGTCCGGCGCAGTCGACGATGCAGCTGCGGGACGAGACGGCCGGCGGCGACTTCCTGATCGAGTTCGCGCGTCGTGGAGACGATGAGGCGCACGTCAGGCCGCGCAGTGTCGTTCGCGCCGCGACCGTCATCCATCGCTGTCAGTTGCTCGGCGAGAATCGCTTGCGATTCGCTGGACAGGTGCTGAATGCCCTCCAGATAGAGCGTGCCCCCGTGTGCCAGGCGGAGTTTGTCGATGATGTCGAATGCCGCCCCGGTTCGCTGCGATGCCGGCGAGCGTTCCGGGGCGACGGCCAGGCAGCTGAGACAGATGATGGCGCGCGACGCCCGCCCGGAGTGATGGTGCACCGCACGGGCGACCGCCTCGTGGTCGCTGCCGGGTGGGCCGCTGATGACGAGGACATCGTTCGACTTCGCCGCATCCTCGATGTCGGTACGCAGACGGCGGGCGACCGGGCTGTCGCCGACGAGCACACCTTCCATCCGTTCTCTTGCTTCGCGCAGCAGTTCCTGCGCCACGCCGAGCTCGTGCTCCAGCTCCTCGTTGCGGCGGCGCAGCTGCGTCTGAAGGTCCCGAATGGTCAGATGCGTCCGCACGCGTGCCAGGATTTCTTCGGCCTGGAACGGCTTGTTCACGAAATCGACGGCACCGAGTTCAAGACCGCGGACTTTGTCGTTGGCCTCAGTCAGCGCCGACAGGAAGATGACGGCAGTGTCGCGCGTGCGCTCGTCCGCTTTCAGCCGCGCACAGGTCTCGAAGCCGTCCATCTCCGGCATCATCACGTCCAGCAGGACCAGGTCAGGAACGGCGCGCTGCGCGATCGCCAGGGCGTCCTTGCCGCTGCGCGCGGCCAGCAATCGATAGCCGTGACCGTCCAGCGTCTGGTAGAGGACGCGAAGGTTGGTGGGATTGTCGTCCACCAGCAGAATCTGCGCTTCGGTGGCGCCAATCATGCGATTAACGAATCAGCCAGCTCGCTGAGGGCCCCGAAATCGAAATCGGCGGCGAGTCGATTGATGCGCTCGCCGACTGCCACCTCCGCCGCGCTGCCGTGCAACAGGTGATTGGCGAGGCGATGGATGTCAGTGACATCGCCCAGCCCGACCGCGTTGCGCAGCCGCGTCGCCACTTCGACACGCCGCCCGCCATCGAGTCCGTGGGCGACGGGGGCGGCCTGCTCGGTGCCGCTGACGAGGCGGACGTGCAGGTGCGTGCGCAGCATGCCGAACAGCTGCTGCGCCCGGATCGGCTTGGAGAGATAGTCCACACACCCGGCTTCACGCGCGGTCTGGCGGATGTCGCCGAGGGCGCTGGCAGTGACGGCTATCACCGGAATCGACGCCGTCGCCTGATCGCGCGCCAGTCGCCGAGTTGCCTCGAGACCGTCGAGATCGTTCATCTTCAGATCCATGAACACGACGTCCGGGCGATGGGTCCGCGTCAGGTCGATCGCTTCGAAACCGCCTGCCGCTGTGATCACCTGGACCCCCGCGCTCTCGAGCAGGCTCGCCAGAATGCGCCGATTCGCGCTGCTGTCGTCGACGACGAGCGCCGTCAGCGTTTCACCGGCCGCAAGCCGGGCGTCGAGTGGCGGCAGCGCCGGATCGGTGTCGTAGTCGCTGGCCCAGGCCACGCGCGGTGCCTCGACCAGCGGCAGCGCGAACGAAAACACGCTGCCCTGACCGACGACGCTCTCCACGGTCAGCGTGCCGCCCATCCTGGAAATGAGATGCTCTGAAATCGTCAGACCGAGTCCGGAGCCGCCGGCAGCGGCGCCCGCTTTGGTCTGCGCAAATGCCGCGAAAATTTCCGTCAGCGCTTCGGGCTCGATACCCGGTCCGGTGTCGCTGACCTCGAATACGAGCTGTCCCTGCTCGCGGGTGCCGATCATCAGCCGCACCTCACCCTCGGTCGTGAACTTGATAGCGTTGCCCAGCAGGTTGAGCAGCACCTGCCGCAGGTGGCGGCCGTCGAGGACGACGCCGCGCGGCACGCCGGGCGCGAGCGTCATCGTCAGACGCAGACCTTTCTGTTCCGCCGACTCCGCAACAACGTACTTGAGATCGCCGATGAGGCGGGCCAGGTCCGTCGGCGCCGTCTCGATGTCGAGGCGCCCCGCTTCGATTTTGGACAGGTCGAGCACGTCGTTGATCAAATCGAGCAACTGCGAGCCGCACTTACCGATTGCCTCGAGTGCTTCGCGCTGCGTCGCGTTCATCGTTCGATCCCGCTGCAGCAGCTGCGCGTACCCGAGGACGCCGTTCAGCGGCGTCCTCAGCTCGTGGCTCATGTTCGCCAGGAACTCGCTCTTGGCCCGCGTGGCGCTTTCCGCCGCCTCCTTCGCCCGCCGGAGCTCGGCGTCGCGGGCACGGCGATCCGAGATGTCCCGCAGGAACGCGCCGAAGAAGTAGCCGTTCTCGACGGGCATCGGCGACGTAATCGTCAGCTCGATTGGAAATTCGCGGCCCGATCGATGCAGCGCCGTCAGCTCGAGCCGCTGGTTGACGACCGGTGCTTCCCCCGTTTCGTGGAAGCGGCGCATCCCGTTGTTGTGCGCGTCGCGAAATCCCGGCGGCACGATCGTCTCGGCCAGACTTCTGCCGAGCACCTCTTCACGCGCCCAGCCGAAGGTCGACTCGGCCTGCGTGTTCCAGGCGGCAACGCGGCCGGCCGAGTCGATGCCGATGAACGCGTCGTGAGCCGTATCGACGATCATTCGTGCGCGCGTCTCGCTTTCGGCCAGACGGACGAGCGCGCTGCGCCGCTCTTCTTCGGCGATTGCCACCACGATGAGATTGCCGACGGCGATGGCGAAGTTCTGCTCATCCACCGCCCACGTTCGCGCCGGGCCGACGTGCTCGGCGCAGAGCACGCCGACCGTGCTGTTGTCGTGACGCAACGGCACGTCCAGCATGGCGCCGATGCCGTTTGGAATCAGATAGTCCTTCGTGAACCCGCTCGTCCGCGGGTCGGCGTGCGCATCGTGTGCGGCGACGACGCGATCGCGCTCGAGCGCGGCGAAATAGTCGGGCGTGTCATGCCGCTGTAGAACCATGCCCGCTTCGTAACGTCCATCTGGCGCGTGATAAAGGCCTGCACACGTGATCGCAGCTCGCCCGGCGGTAAATCGCCACAGGCTGAGCCGATCGACGTGCAATGCCTGCGCTGACAGCTGCAGGATGCTGCGCAGCCGTTCGTCGAACCCCTCGCTGGGGTTGGTGTAGCGCGTGGTCAGCTCGGTCAGCACGTCGCTCTGCGACACCAGCCGCCGTTCACCGGCCTTGAGCGCCTCTTCGGCGGCGATCTGCTCGCTGATGTCGTGAAAAACCGTGAGCCCTGCCGGCGCGCCGTCCCAGGTGATCAGCCGGACGGCGGCGAGCACCCAGAACGGTTCTCCACCGCGCCGCTTGATCTGCAGCCGCACGTTGTCGACGCGGCCGGCGAGACGAAGGCGCTCGACGAGCGCCGCGCGCTGTGACGGGTCGACGTAGTAGTCGCTGATGGATGTGCCGAGCGCATCGCGCGGCGGCAGTCCGACCAGCTCCGCCGCGCTGGCGTTCACGGCGACGACGATCTGGTCGTCGAGACGGGTGACCACCGCTGGAAACGGACTCAGTTCGAACAGCTGCGGGTAAGGATTGGTCGAGGAGCTGCCCTGGGACATGACGTGATCCAGGTGCGATTGTAGTCAGTTTGGTGGGGGATGTCGGTCCCTGGTCAGCGCGATTCCTTGTCGAGCGCCGTCTGCCAGGCTTCGAGGTACTTGTAGCCGCTGCCGGTGCTGAAGAGCACGACCGATTCGTCGCGGCCGATTTTGCGTTCATTCACGAGCCGACGAATCGCGGCGAGGCCGGCACCGCTTTCGGGAGCGGCGAGCATGCCTTCGAGGCGCGCCATCTCGCGGCACCCGGCGACGAGCTCGTCATCGCTCACCGCCACAGCTTCACCGCGACTCTGGTAGATCGCATCGAGGATCAGAAAATCACCGAGTGGCCTGGGAACGCGAAGGCCCGACGCCACCGTTGCCGCGTCTTCCCATGGGTCTGCGCGTACGGCGGCACGCTGGAACGCTCGAACGATCGGAGCGCATCCCGCAGCCTGCGCCGCGATCATGCGCGGCCGCCGGCGATCGATCAGGCCGAGAGTCTCCATTTCGTCGAATGCCTTCCACATGCCGATCAAGCCAACGCCTCCGCCAGTCGGATAGACGATGACCTCAGGCAGTGTGCCGCCGCACTGCTCCCACAACTCGTAGCCCATCGTCTTCTTGCCTTCGATGCGATACGGCTCCTTGAGCGTCGACACCTCGAACCAGCCGGAACGCTCGGCCCGTTCAGCGATGAAGGCACCGCAGTCAGAGATCAGGCCGTCAATCAGGTGGACGGTCGCGCCAAACGCACGGCACTCGAGGACGATGGCCGCCGGTGTGTCGGCGGGCATGGCGACCACGCAGTGCATCCCGGCGCAGGCGGCATACGCCGCCGCCGCGCCACCGGCGTTGCCGGCTGACGGCAGGGCGATTGTCGAGACGCCGAGCGCGCTGGCCATGCTGACGGCGGCGGAGAGACCGCGCGCTTTGAAGGAGCCCGTCGGATTCTGTCCTTCGTCCTTGACGGAGAGCTGTGCCAGTCCGAGCGCGTCCCCAAGTCGTCGCGCGTGGAGCAGAGGGGTCATTCCCTCGCCCAGCGTGACCGGTGCTGCCGGCGGAAGGACCTCCTCGTAACGCCACATCGAGCTGACGCGCGTGGCCAGACTTTCTGCCCTCAGTGTCTTCCGCGCAGCCTCCAGGTCGTATCGCGCGAGCAGCGGAGATCCACACGTTGGACACAGATTCTGCGGCCGCGAGTAATCGAGGGTCGTCCGGCAGGAAGGACGGGAACACTCGAGGTGGGAAAGGGTACGAAAGGGGCGCACCGACCAGCGTCAGATGAATCGCACTGGCGAGCGACGTCAGATATCGAGCGGCTGTGTGCTGTCGCCGATCTTGTCGACCTGCGCGCCCATCTTGTGCAGCATGGCGAGCAGCAGGTTGGACATCGGCGTGTGCGGCTTGTGCCGCAGGTGTCGGCCGCCCGGCAGCCGGCCCGACGCGCCGCCGGCCAGCACGATCGGCAGCGGATCGAAGTTGTGCTCGTTGCCGTCGCTCAGGCTGCTGCCGTAGAGAATCATCGAGTGGTCGAGCAGTGAGCCGTCGCCATCGGGTGTCGCCTGCAGACGTTCGAGGAAGTAGCCGAGCATCTTGATGTGATAGCGGTTGATCACCGCGAACTGATCCATGTTCTTGCGCTCGTTCGAATGATGCGAGGCGTTGTGGAAGCCGTCGCGGACGCCGGTCGCCGGATACACCGCGTTGCTGTTCTCGCGTGCCAGCATCAGCGTCGAGATGCGGGTGATCTCGGATTTGTAGGCGAGCACCTGCAGGTCGAACATCAGCTTCAGGTGCGCTTCGAAATCAGCCGGAATCCCGGTCGGGGCGTCGGGCAGATCGACGTTCTTCGACAGCGTCGCGTCGAACTGCTTCACGCGCCGTTCGATCTCGCGCACTTCCTCGAGATATTCGCGGAGACGCCGTCGATCGCCGGCGGGAAGATCCTTTTCCAGCGATGGGACCTGATCGCGGATCGAGTCGAGCAGGCTGCGTGCCTGGTTGCGCCGCTCCTGCCGCTGCGCGTCGGTGCTGCCATCGCCAAACAGCCGCTCGAAGACGAGTTGCGGGTTGTTCTCCATCGGCAGTGGCAGCGTCGCCGACTTCCACGAGAGCGTGTTGCGGTAGGCGCACGTAAAACCGGCGTCGCCGCAGGTCAGGTTCAACGGCTCCATCGACAGCTCGACGGACGGCAGCGGCGTGTCCTGGCCGACATGCTGGGCGGCGATCTGGTCGACGGTGGCGCCGACAAACGCCTCGTTCTTCTTGACCGGATGCGCGCCGCTCAAAAACACCGCGGCAGCGCGGACGTGGTTCTCGGCGCCGCCCGTGTCTTCGCCGGTCCATGGCGCGACGGGTGCATGCGCGAGATCGCTGATGACGTTGACGCGATCGCGGAACGCCTCCAGCGGCTGCAGGATTTCCGAGAACTGGAATCCCTTCCCCTCCGCCGCCGGCGTCCACTTGTCCATCGTCGCGCCGTGCGGGATGTAGATGCAGCCCAGCCGCGTCTTCGCGGCCGCTGCCGTCTGCGCAAGCGCGGTGCGGGCTGGAACCATCGACTCGAGGAGCGGCAGCGCCAGCGTCACCCCGGCACCGTGGAGGAACGTCCGCCGCGACAGATGCTTCTTGGTCAGGAACATAACTTGAAACTCCGGTACCCGAACCGTGAACCCCGAACACTGACCCGAGCCTGAGCTGCCCAACGTGAACGCAGAACCGAACTCCGAACACGAACCGAGAAGCGAGCACTCGGAAGAGTGAACTGCCGACTCACTCCATCCTCTTCATCTGGAACGGCATACTCTTCACGATGCCGACGACGAGCGAGGAGAAGCGGTAATCGGTGCGTGCAGCCTCGCGGCTGATGGCGCGTACAGCGGGCATGTCGAAATATTCGATCCGACGCCCAAGCGCGTAGGTTAGCAGCTTTTCCGCCGCTGTTGCGGCGACGGCATCCCGGCGCGACAGCAAGGCTTTCCGCAGGCTGGCCGGGCCGTCCAGCGGGGTGCCGTCGGTGAGCCGGCCGGTCGCATTGACAGGCGTCCCGCCGTCCGTGTCGCGCCATTTCCCAATCAGATCGAAGGGCTCGAGCGAGAAGCCGATCGGATCCATGACAGCGTGGCACGAAGCGCAGCTCGGGCTGGCGCGATGTCGTTCCAGTCGTTGGCGCACGGACGAGGGAGCAGCGCCCGCCGCACCGGTTTCCGTGAGATTGGTTTCGACGCCCGGTGGTGGCTGCGGCACCGGGGCGCCGAGCAGGTTCTCGAGAATCCACTTGCCACGCTTCACCGGCGATGTGCGGTTGCCTGCCGATGTCGTCGTCAGGAAGCTGCCGTGACCGAGCAGGCCGCGGCGCGCCTCATTGCCAAGGCTGATGCGGCGAAAGCGGCTGCCGCGGATGTTCGGGATCCCGTAATGACGCGCCAGACGCTCGTCCACGAACGTGTAGTCGGCGTCGATGAGGTCGAGGATGCTGCGGTCCTCGCGGACGATGGTCTCGAACAGCAGTTCGGTCTCGCGGCGGAATGAATATTTCAGACTGCCGTCGAACTCCTTCGTTCCGGGTGAGACGTCGTCGAGCTGCCGCAGCATCAGCCACTGTCCCGCCAGGTTGTCGATCATGGCGTGGGCCCGCTCGTCGGCGAGCAGCCGGCGCGTCTGTGCTTCGAGCACGGCCGGGTTTTTGAGTTGACCGGTTGCCGCCACGCGCACGAGCTCGTCGTCGGGGATGCTGCTCCAGAGGAAGAAGGACAGTCGCGAGGCGAGCTCGAGATCGCTGAGGCGATACACGGTCCCCGCCTTCACACCGGCCGGCGCTCGTTCGAAGCGGAAGATGAATTGCGGATCGACCAGCACGCGCGCCAGCGCGTACTGCACGCCGGTCGCGAAGCCGCGCAGCTTGCGGCCGGATTCGAAAAATCCCATCAGCGTGTTGACGGCGGAGTCACGCTCGCTGACCGGATGCCGGAATGCGCGCGTCGCCAATGTCGAAATGATCTTGCGCGCGCATGTCGCTTCCTGATCGGGCGCAGTCGGCGCACAGACGAAGACCCTGCGGCGGCTGGGCGTGTCGCCGGGTCCCGTCGGATTGAGCGGGCCGTTGATCCCGAGGCTGTTGACGCCCGCCGTATTGGCGAGCTCGGAATAGAGATCGTCGACCCCACGGGCGTTCGCGCGCCGGACGACGGCGACGCCGATCGTCTGCGGGCCGGCGGGAATCTTCAGGCGGACGGGGCCGCGCGTGTTTTGATCCAGCAGCTTGACGCGCTCGCCGTTGAGCGTGATTTCGACGGCGTCGGCCGTGCCGACCGGCTGGAGTCCAAACAGCCCGCCGCCCTGGCGCCCGACGCGGAACTCGTATTCGGCGTCCAGCGGGAAGACGTGCTGGACGACCAGTCCGCCGCGCGTACCGAGCGGCAGGCCTTCACGATGCCCAGTCTGCGACATCCCTCGCGGCGGGAAGTAGGTGACGAGCTCGGCGCTGGTCGTCGGATCGCCGATGGCGAGACGGCTGATTTTCGCGGCGGCCGTCACGTAGGCCTGCATCAGCGCCGGCGACACGCTCAAGGTGCTCGCCATGTTGTCGAACCCTTCGCTCGAATCGTCTCCGGGGAGCAGCGCCGCAGCATCGATCGGCAGGTCGAGCACGTCGCGAACGGCGTTGCCGTACTCGGCGCGATTCAACCGGTGCAGCGCGGGCGTCCCTGGATTCGGAGCGCCAGCGGCTGCACGATCGATGTCCGTTTCAATCGACGCGGCGACGCCGTCAAGCGTGGCGCGGTCCGGGCGCGAGGCGCCGGCGGGCGGCATCATCCCCGTGCGAACCTTGCGGACGACTTTCTCCCAGATTTGGGGCTCGCCGCTGGCGGCGCTGACATCGAAGATGTCGAGCGCCAGACCGCCCGTGCGCAGCCGCTGGTTGTGGCAGGTGACGCAATAGCGATCGATGACGGCCTTTGCTTCCGCCGCGGCCGACGACGTCGAAGTGGAGACGGGGCGCGCGGGGGACGTCTGCGCGCTCTGTGTCTCGACGCGGGCGAGTCCCCCCACGACCAGCAGCAACGTCGCGCCGAGAATCGTCGCCTTCATTTCGTGGTTGGAAGTTGGGAATTGGCGGTTGGAAGCTGTTTCGACTCAGCCTGCAGCCGTTCGACCAGCGCGATCGTGTTCGGTTTGCGCTCGGCGCCGACGCCCGCGAGAAAGACCCCTTCTGCCCAGCGGACCGGCGTGCGCCCTTCCTTGTCCTTGATGTCGAATCTGGCGCCGCGTTTGGCGAGCAGTTCGACGATGTCATTCGAGCCGCGGTTGATGGCACCAAGCAGGGCGGTGAGGCCCATCGAGTTCGTGGCGTTGATGTCGGCCCCCAGCTCGAGACACAGGTTGACGGCATCGACCAGCGCCTGCGGCGATTCGGTGTAGGTCTGCGCCACGACCCAGCCGACGCCGGCCGCCGCCATCAACGGGGTGGTGCCGGCCAGCGTCGGCAGGTTCGGATCCGCTCCATGCTGGACGAGCAGCCGCATCGTCGCGGTATCTCCGGAAAACGCCGCGCGCAGAAACGGCGTCTGACCGGTGAAGTCCACCCATGAGACGTCGTTGAGCGAGTAGAGCCAGCGGCGGCTGGGCGGCAGTTCGCGCGTGCGCGCATTGACGTTGGCGCCAGCGTCGATCAGCTCCTTGATGAACACGAGAATCGGCGCCCGATCGACGCCGTTGTCCTTCGGCGCGTCCTGCTCGACGTTGTTCATGTCCAGGTTGCGATACTCGACCGCGGCCCAGAGAGGCGAGCGTCCCCAGAAGTCGTCAGCATTGACGTTGGCGCCCCGCGACACGAGCAGCCGCGCGACGTCGAGCTTGTTGTTCAGCGTCGCCATCAGCAGCGGCCGGATGCCGTTGGCGTCGGCGAGCTCGACGTCGGCGCCGCCGTCGATCAGCCGGCGGGCGATGCTGACGCGGCCGTCGCGGGCGGCATACAGCAGCGGCGTCAGGCCGCCCTTTGCCTCGGCCCGACGCCCGCGATCGGGCAGCCCGCCGCGGTTGATGCCGACGCCTTCGGATCCGCAGCCGGTGCCTTTGCACGGCGGAACGAAGTTCGGCGTTGCTCCCCTGCGCGTCTGCACATTGGGTGACGCGCCGGCAGCGAGGAGCACGCCGACCGCCGCGTCATGATCCTCGCGAACGGCGATCATCAACGCCGTCTGCTGGAACTCCGGCTCGCGCGTGTCGACGCGCGCGCCGCGCTCGAGGAGTGCGCGCAACGCGTCCGCGTTTCCGGTTCGTGCCGCCGTCATCAACGTGGTCTCGCCGCCCGCGTCGACGGCATTTGGATCGGCGCCGGCGTCGAGCAGGCGCCGAATCATCGCCGCGTTGCCGTTGACGCTGGCGAGGTACAGGGGCGTGACGCCGTATCGATCGACGGCCGAGACGTTCGCACCGGCTTTGAGGAGCGCGTCGGCCGTGTTCAGCCGATCGGCGTATACCGCGGCGTGGAGCGCGGTCATCCCATCCAGACGAGCGGCGTTGACGCTCGTTCCCTGCTTGATGAGCGCGAGCACCGCGGCGTCGTCGGCACGCAGTGCTGCGTCAACGATTGCAACCTGCGCCACGGCTGAACTCGCCGTCAGCAGCAGGGCCGCCAGCGCCAGGCCGGCAGGCGCTTGTCTGACCATCGGCGCATTCTAGCGCCCCGGAGCTCAGAACCTCACGCCGAATCCGAACCGCACCTGGTGCGCATGCAGCGGCTGGCCGGCACCCAGGAGCTCGGCGAAGGAATTACCCCGAGCGACCTGCTTGTAGCGATAGCCGAGGTCGGCGACCACCGGTCCACCGCCGAGCAGTACGCCCCCGCCGAAGCCGAGGAGCGGATCGGTTGTACCAAGCAGATTCAGGCCCGCGACCGTTAGCGCGCTCAATCCGGATCCCAAACCGGAGACGCGCGGTGTCAGTCGCGCGAATCCTGCCGTCGCTTCGACGTACGGGTTCACATGGCTGCCCGGTGCGCCCATCAGCCGTACCCCACCCTCGCCGTAGTACGCGGATACCCGCACGTCGTAAGGCGAGAGCAGCAGCAGACCGGAGGTGAGCGAGGGCAGCATGTTGCCGATGTGGCCGAATTCGCCGACAACCTGGATGTACGGCGTCAGCTCCTTGCTGATGTTGGCTCCGAAATCGATTGACGGTGTGTCGAATGATTGCAGGGAGGCTGCGCCGAAACCGGTAACCGCGGCCGTGCGGTCCTGCGCCGCGACGGCACCCGGCGCGCACAGAGACACCGCGACAAGAAACGCGAGAGCCGTTTGTCGATGAAACATGGGAACGCCCCGGTTGGCAGTCGTTGGCAGAGAAGACAGGGGCAAATGAGATGCCAGCGCTGCTGCCAATACAGTCCGCGCCCGGTTGGTTTGCCGTCTACAAAATGCCGCGCCGACATGTGCTGGTTGATGGACGTCCTTCGGCTCGCAGTGCTCGCTCAGGACTGGTTGCCCGGCCGCGGCGGTGGCCGGAGTAGAATCCGCGCGGAGGATCTGATGGCCAGACGTCTCGTTGACACAGTCAGCGGCATCGGCTCGGTTCATGCCGGCGGCCTGACGCTTCGCGCCACCCGTTACAACCTGTCGTTCTGGATCGACGACGACGCGCCCGTGCAGTCAGACGCGGGCAAGCCTGCCATTGTGGACGGCCAGATCGACATCACCGGCATCGGCGAAGCCGCCGCGCTTTCAGGTGTGGACCGGTTGACGTTGACGCTTGCCGACGGGCGTGAGATCGCATTTCGACTGAAGAACACCAGCGGCCAGATCATCGGCTTGTGACGGCGCGCATTCGGGCGGAATGTTGAAGGCATGAGAAGAACAGCGGCGGCCGAGGGGGCCGCCGTTGTCCTTCGGTCGGGCGAGCTACTTCACCGCGATCGCGTCCCAGAAGTCTTTGCTGGTCTGCGGAGTCGCCGACGCGTGCACGTTGATGTATCGCTCGAAGGGCAGGTTCAGCTTCTTCAGCACCGGGGCCAGCGCCTTGACGTGATCGTTTGCCGGCTCGCCAGGTTTACCAGGCAGCGAGAAGTCGCCCTGAAACAGCACCTTCTCCTTCGGGATGTAAGCGATCAGCAGGCCGTTCGAGTGCGGCGCTCCGGGCACGTGGTAGAACTCGACGGTCCGCGTTCCGTCCGAGTACACCTTCTTATCACCCACAGACTCAACCTTCGCCTTCTTCGGGTTCTTCGCCAGCGTATCGGCGAGCAGCGTGCGCGGCGTGTTCAACGCTCGCTCGAAGAACTCTTCGTTGTTCTTGTGGGTGATGATCGTTGCGCCTTCCGCCACCATCGCCGGCAGCCCACCGGTGTGATCCGAGTGTGGGTGAGTGTTCATCACGTACCGGATCGGCTTGTTCGGATACATCTTCTTGATCTCTGCGATGTATGCGAGCGCGCGGGCTTCCGATTGTCCCGCCTCGAGCATCATGATGTAGTCCTTGAACTCGACGATCACGGAGTCGTAGCTGCCGTTGCCGGCGGTGAACCGATAGAGGCCGTCGCCAAGCTTTTCGGGCATGACTGTCAGCGCAGGCGGGGCCGGAGGCGCTCCTCCGCCGGGGCCGCCGGGACGCCCTGCACCGCCTCCCGGAGGTCCACCGCCGCCGGGACCGCCGCCGCGCGGCGGTGCGGCAGCAATCGTGGCGACGTCGGCCGGATTCGCTTTCGCCGCCGTGACGTTCACCTCGAAGAACGGCCATCCGCCGCGCGTCTGCACGATCTTCGCCGGAACAATCGCGCCGCCGCCGAAGTCCTTCCACCCTGAGTAGGTGGCGAGGATCTGCATGTCGCCCATGATGTTGTCGCCCAGCCACGTCTCCACGTGGTCGATCATGTTCTTGTCGTCCACGTAACCGTTGACGACGTAGTTCTTGCCGGATGGGGCGGTCACTTTCGGGCTCCATGTGATGACCGTAAACTTGCCGCTCTTGCGCGCCGTCGCGTTGTTCTCGGCGGCGCCTTTCAGGAAGCCCCACGGCGTGATGTAGAGCTCGAGCGACTGGTTCCACGGCGACGACACGTCGGCCTGCTGCGGCGTGACCACCTGAGTAAACGTCCCCGGCGCCACCGTCGTCGAGCCGCCGGCGCCGATGTTGTTGGTCGCGCCCGTCGCCCGCGACGTCGGCGCGCTCAGGTCGATGACCCGGACGTAGTTGTCGATCGGGCGCATCGGATCATGCGTGCCGCGGCACATCATGTCGGCTTTATTGGCGCCACACTGCTGGAATGAGACGTCTTTCGCCGATCCCGAGTAGGTGATCGCTTTCACATCGCCCAACGCCTTCTGCGCGCTGGCGATGACGGCTTTTGCGTCCTGCGCCATCGCGCTCGCGCACGGATAGGCGAGGCAGACGGCAACGAATGCCAGTTTCTTCAGCACAGCTACTCCCCCCTCTTTTTCGAATTTTTTCTGAACGATCTGCGCCCGCGATGGGATCGAGGCGTGCAGAAAGCAGCCGAGATTCTACATCTCATCGACCGGCCGCCGGGTAGAACGGTTCAGGGGACAGCCGGCAGTGCGACGTTGACGTAGCTGGAGCGCTGCATGACGACGTGGACCAGCTGTTCGGCGGCGTTATAGCCGTCTTTGGTCACGCGCAGCCGCTTGGTGCCTGGCGACAGATGCCTGATGGTGATGGGCGTGACCCCCCAACCGATGCCGTCCACGGTGACGCGTGCACCCGACGGCTGGGTGGTGATCACCAGCGCCGTCACCGAGGGTGCAGAGACCGGCATGGGCGCCGACGCAGGCACGACGGCGGGTTCGAGCGTCTCCGCGGCATCAGCCTGACCGGTCGAAGGAGCCGGCTGGCCGACGGTTTCACCGATCGCCGCCCGCACGGCCGCCTCTCGACGTTCGGCACGGGCCGGCGAAGCCGCCGTGCGGCGGATGCCGGAACTCTCGGCCGGCGACTGCCACAGCGAGCGAACCACCCCGACGGATACCGCCGCGCATACTACCAGCAGGACGATTCGCTCATCGCGCCACGATCGGCGGTTCAGAGTCTTCGTTTCCGCAATCGGAACGACCGGCACCGCTGGCGCCGCTTCGCGCTCGAATTCAGCGAGGACCGTGCTCTCGTCCAGACCGACGGCTCGGGCGTACATCCGAATCCGTGCCCGTTGATAGAACCCACGTTCGCCCTGTGGCAGGTCGTCACGCTCCAGCGCCTCCAGAACGTGCCTCGGAATCTTTGTTTCCGAGGTGAGCTGTTCAAGCGTCAGCCCGCGCTCTTTCCGGGCGTTGCGCAGCAGCGCGCAGAGGGCGATCGTATCTGGCGCAGGACCGGGAGCCGGGTGTGGAGAAGGGTTCGCGGCCGGCATGTGCTTGCCGCGGGCAATTGCCATTCCAGACAGTTCTGTTGCAGGAAGAGTCTGATGCGCGCGAACTCGCCGGTGCATTCGGCAGCGGGCGATTGCGGCCGCGACCACGCGTGGCTGGGCCCGCGAACTGTGACCAGCGCCATGCCGGTTACAAGTGAGGAACGCCCAGCACGCGTGGACCATCGGCGGCGCGAAACGCCGCCAGCGCGTCGCGCTGCAGCTCTTCGGCGCGCTGGACGATATGCACGAAGTCCGACAGCGCGCGCAAGGGATCGAACCAGGGGTTCCGCGCCGCAGCCGAAGCGCCGTAGAAGCCGCCGTTGACGCTGCGCTCCAGCATGGCCAATGCGCCATCGTGATCACCTGCCAGTGCCAACGCCGCGGCCCAGTGGTAGAAGCCTTCCTGATCGCGATAACCGGAGCGCAGCATTCGCGCCGCGGTGGCGATGACCGCCTCGTGATCGCCTTCCAGCACCGCGATGAACCCGGAAATCTCCTCGCGCATCGTCGGATGCACGCCGGCCTCGAGTGCCGCGCGCAGCTGCACGATGCCGTCCGCCGGCCGTCCGATTTGCGCCATCGCCACCGCCTTTGCCAGTCGTGGGGTGCTCGTGTCGAGCGCGACGGCGCGTTCGAACTCGCCCTTCAGCAGCAACGTCTGGGCGATGCCGGTGACAATGTTCGGATCGAGACGGCGCGCCCGTTCCCACGCTGCTTCGGATGCGCCGAGCAGTCCGCAGTAGCGGCAGGCGTGCACCAGACCTGCAAACAGCTCCGACTCGGACGGATGGCGTTGCGCGCGTTCGAGCAGACGAATCATCGCCTCGCGCGGCCGGCCCGCTTCGACTTCCACGTATGTGTAAAGGTGGTGCGCCAGCGCCAGATCCGGGCTGAGGGTGAGCGCGCGTTTCAGCGCCTCTTCGGCGCGCTCCGTATTTGCCGCCGCAGCCGACGGCTCGCCGTACCTCGCCAGCAGCCGATAACAGCGACCGAGCCGTGCCCATGCCGGCGCGAATTTCGGATCGAGCGTGACGCTGCGCAGATAGAGGTCGCGGGCGTGTGCCCACTGCTTGGAGTCGAACACGACCTGGTTTCCGCGCAGGTAACACTCGTACGCTTCCGGACTCGTCGGTCTGTCGCCGCTGACCGTCGCCTCGTCGCGCGTCAGTGACTCCGACAACGACGCGACGATCAGTCTCGCGAGTTGGTCCTGAAGCTGAAAAATGTCGTCGGCTGCCGCTTGTGCCGTAATCGGTCGCACCAGCGTGCCCGACGGCGCCTGGACGAGCTGCGCGTTCACGCGCACCTGACCACCGCTGTGCAGCAGGGTGCCGACCAGCACCACATCAACGTCGAGCGCTGCGGCCAACGCGCGAATGTCCGGCGTCGCGCCGACCAAGGGCGAGGCGGTGACGGTCGAGCGGACGATGAGCGAAGGCAACCCGAACAGCGCCGAGCTGATCGCGTCAGCGAGGCTGAAGGAGAGAAAGTCCATCTCGCTGTCCGGCCGCAGCAGGCGGAAAGGCAGGACGACGAGCCGCGTCATCGGGCGCGCCGCTGGTGCCTCCGTCGAATCGGTGACGAGCAGCGCCGACCGCAGATCCTGTGCGAACGCGGCGGCATTCTGATACCGCTCGTCCGTGCGTTTGCGAACCGCGCGATGGATCACCTGGTCGACGGCGATGACGGCCGGGGACCCAGTGAGCGCCGGCGGCTCGTCCTCTCTGATGGCGCGCGCCACTTCGAACACGGAATCGCCGCTGAAGGGCAGGCGTCCCGCCAGCATCTGATAGAGCACCACGCCGAGGACGAACAGGTCGCTCCGCCCGTCGATGTCGCGCCCGGCAATCTGCTCGGGCGCCATATACGCGGGCGTGCCGACGAGCAGACCGGGCTCGGTGAGGTGGCCGTGTGAGCCGGTCTGATGCACGCTGGGCACCGGTCGCGCCAGACCGAAGTCGAGGATCTTTACTCCATGCCGTGACAGGAAGATGTTCGACGGCTTCAGATCGCGATGGACGATGCCTTTCTGATGCAGGGCATCAAGGGCGCCGAGTACCGCCAACGCGATCTGTCCGGCTTCTCCGGGCGAGAGAGCGCCGCGCATCAGCCGGCTGCTCAAGGGCTCACCCTCGAGCAGTTCCATTGTCAGGGTCAGCGCGTCGCCGTGTTCCTCGATCTCGTAGATCTGACAGACGTTCGGATGATTGACGGCCGCGGCGGCGCGCGCTTCCCGCCACAGCCGCTGCGCGTCGAGGCCGTCGCCGAAGCGCCCGTGCATCTGCTTGATCGCGACCGGCCGGTCGAGTCGTTCGTCGTGTGCGGCATAGACGACGCCCATACCGCCTTCGCCAAGCTTGCGCAGGATGCGGTAACGATCGCTGGTTCCTGAAAGGCTGTTCTGTCCGTCCACGGGGTGATGCCGGAATGCGGATTGTACTCGGCACGCACTCGCCACACCGCCGATGGGCAGCAGCACCCGGACCGTTCGGCGGTCTCAGCGTCAGGCCACCGGAGCGGGCCGCGCGATGTACCAGTGAGTGCCTTCCGGATCCTCGACAAAGCCGATGCGAATGCCGGACGGCTGATCGGCCGGCGGGGACAGCGGCTTCGCTCCTGCGGTCAGCGCCTGCTCATAGACCGCATCCGGGTCGCTCACATAGATGAAGAACGCACCGGGCGACGGATCGTGTGTGCCGAACTCGATGGCGGCGTCACCGATGCGCGACCGCGCGTACGGAATCGCACCGCCTGACACTTCGTGCAGCTCCTCTTCCACCGCGCCAAACGCCCGGGCGAGAAAGCCCATGTAGGCGCGCACGTCGTGCGCATGGAGATACGGGGTCACGCTGCGCAAGGCACGTTTGAGCGACCAGGGAGCGAGTGGCGTGGCGATGTACCAGTGGTTGCCGTACGGGTCCTTGATGAAGCCGGAGCGCTCTCCGTATGGGCGGTCGGCCGGATCGCCCATCGATTCACCGCCAGCCGCCAGCGCCTTCGCAAACACCGCGTCCACATCGTCGACGAACACGTGGAACGCCATCCTGCGGCCGGGCACGGTTCCACTGCGCGGGTCTTCGCCAAGCATCAGCATGGAGTCGCCGACCCGCAGCTCGCGGTGCGTGCCGTGCTGTCCATGCTCGTCAACACGCGTCTGGACCGCGTCGAACGTCTTGATCAGGAAGTCCGCGAGGCCGCGGTCCGGCACCCACACGTAGGGCGTGACGGTCGCAAACCCTTCGCGAACGTTCGCGGTCAGTTCAGCAGTAGTCATCGTTGTTCTCCGTTCCAGCTGCGCGCGCAGGCGCGCCTTGAACTCCGCACCGGGGTAATGTCGCAGGTCAGCGGCAATTCGCACCAGCGGCGCCAGGTCTGGATCCCGCAGCGTCGCGGTTGCATCACGCCGCGCGATCACCGCATCGATGGCGACGTCCAGCCGATCGACGAGCTCGTCAGCCATGGATCCCCATGCCTTTCCGCAGGTTCTCGAGGGCACGAAGCTGCAGCTGCTTGATCGCACCTTCAGAGCGATCGAGCGCCGCCGCGACGTCGCGGATGCTCCTGTCTTCCACAAACCGCATCTCGATCACGCGGCGCTGCAGCTCGGGCAGGCGATCGACCAGTTGAAAGAGGCTGACGCGGCGTTGCAGGTCCTCGTGCTCGCGCTCGTCTGGCAGATCAGGCGGCGGATCGTCTGCTTCGCGCCCCTGCCGCCGCCAGTGATTGGCCAGGGCGTTCGCCGCGATCTGGTACAGCCACGCCGCCAGCGGCACACCGCGCCACTCGAAGCGCGGCAGGGCGGCGAGCGCCTGCTGGAACACGTCCGATGTGATGTCTTCCGCCGCGGCGCGGCTGCCGGCACGGCGGCTGACGTAAGCGTAGATCCGGTCGACATACCGGTCGTACACCTCGACGAAGCGGGCAGGATCCGCCTGCGCCGTCTCGATCAGCGCCCTGTCGTCGTCTGTGCCCGTTGCCACGTCCCCCATCTGATGGCCCGTACCAAGCCGTCGATCACTGTAACGGGCCAGGCGGGTGAAAGGTTATGGGGTCGCGACGGACGCGAGGCGTTCCGTCATTTCGGCGCCTGGAACCACACGGGCAAAGTCGTCTTGACGATCGACTGAGCGACGCGCCACCTCAGCCTGTCGCCCCACCACGCGAAAGATATTTCGACGTTCGTAAAACGGCTCGGATCGACTCTGCTCCGCGAGATGGGCAAAGTGCGCAATCCGGCCCGGTCCGAGTCTTGCCGCGGGCTCCTCGAAGAGGAGAACGCTGTGAAACATCTGGACAGGCACGACCAGTCGCTCGAGAGCCCGGAACGGCGCGAATTCACGCTGCAGTGGGCAATGGCCATCCTGAGCGGTGTGACGATCACGATCACCGGGTGCGGCAGCGATGACAATCCGACATCACCCACGCCGACCGGCGGCGATGTCACCGGCAGCATCTCGGCCAATCACGGTCACACGGCCGTCATTACCGCCGCGGAGTTGACGACGGGAAATGCCCTCGTGCTGCAGATTCGTGGCACCGCGACACACCCGCACACCGTGGAACTCTCGGCGGCGGAAATCACGCAGATCGCGGCGCGGCAGCGGGTCGCGAAGACCTCGTCAGCGGATAATTCGCCGGACGCGGGTCTTCACAGTCATGTCGTGACGTTCAACTGAAGGGTGAATGACGGGAAGGGGAGGGAGCAAATCGCGTTTCCCACTATCAGTATCAGCCACACACTCCCCACAGTTCAAGACTGTTTGTTCGTCGCCGCGATCCGTATCATCGGCGGTCCATGCCGAAACGCGCCGGTCGTCGCCGTCGCAACAGGACGCCCCGCACGTCGCTGCGTCCGATCGACACACCGAACCTGTCGCGCGTCGTCGCCCGCCTGGCCCCCGAGGTTCTTCATCAGCTGATCGACCAGCGCGGGCTCGACGCGTGCGCCGCGCTCATCGCCGCGGCCTCGCCGCAGCAGGTGGCGGCCATCCTCGACCTCGATCTCTGGCGTCCGCCGTCAGCCGGTCGCGACGATCGGTTCGACCCACATCGATTCGGTCTCTGGATCGAAGCGCTGATGGACGAGGGCGAGGCCGTTGCTGCACGAGTCGTCGCCGAAATGGATCGCCGTCTTGCGGTCGCGGGTCTCTCGCGACATCTGCGTGTGTTCGATGCCGGAGTTCTCGCGACGATCACTTCGGGGGACGCCGGTCCGGAATGCGAAATCGGCGGCTACTGTGTGCGGGCCAGGACGACGCGGGTGTGGGATGCGATCGTCGGACTGCTCATCGCGCTCTGCGAACGCGACGCCGCCTGCTTCCATGCCCTGATGCACGGTTGCCGTCGGCTCTCCAACTCCACGCCGGAGCCCGACGGCTTCTACGCCTTGCTGCTGGAGCCCGAGCAGCTCCAGTACGACCTGTCGATCGAGCGGGAGCACCGCCGCGCCGGGCACGGATACCTTTCGCCCGGCGATGCTCGTGCCTTTCTGCAGACGGCCAGGCAGCCTCGACTCGCCACATCTGACGAGTCCTCGATCAATCCGATCACTGCGGCATACTTCCGGGCGCTTGGCGAGGGTGGGGCAGCGTCGGGCGGGCATCGGGTGCTGGCATTCCTGGCCAACGCCCTGCTGGCTGGATGCTCGCTCTACTCGAGAACGTTCACGGCCGGGGAAGCGTGGAATGCGGCCGAAGGCATCTGCAATCTGGGCGTCGAGGCGCGAGCGGTGCGGCTCGCCACGATCGAGCTCGATGCGGCGTCGCCGCCAACACGTGCGCTGACGATGCGCGTCCCAACCCTCGCGGATCACGACGTCGTGATCGCTTTCGAAACGGGCTGGCGGCTGCTGCACAAAGATGTCGGCATGCATGTCGCGGAACAACTGATTGCCACGTTGATGGACGTCCACAGCGTCGACTCTGCGATCCAGCGCGATCTCTATCTGCTCCGTCGCGAGCTGGTCCGTCACCGCGATGCCGGATCGCCGTGGCTCGTGCGTGATGCGCTCGATGTCATCGCCCTCCTCGATATGCCGGCCTGGGCATGCCTGACCGGGCTCCTCAGCGAGTGCCCGGTGTTGCCGACGGCGCTGCCTGCAGTGCTCGGCGGTCGGGCGAAATCGATCAGCGCGACGGCATTCGAGTGCTTTGCGAGCCTGGAACAGATTCGCCTGGTGCACGACTTCACCTCGAGGCTGCGTGAGTGGCTCTACTGATCCGGGCGATGCAGAATGCAGGATTCTGAATGCAGGCGATGATCCGTCGCTGCATTCTGCATTCTGAATTCTGCACGTAACGGATCAAGTCCCTTGACTTCCACGGCGCCACCGCTCAGCATCGCGCCGTGCGCATTCGACGGCTCATGTTGTGTCTACCGTTCTTCACCACGATCGCGTGCGGATTGAACGAATCAGCGGGTCCCGTAGTCCACGAGCATCAGGTCATCGAACGTGGCGCCGCGACGCAGGCTCGCGTCGAGCTAGATATGAGCGCCGGTGAATTGGCCGTGAAGCCCGGCGCGATGACTCTTTTCGAAGGCGACTTCGACTTCAACGTCCCTTCGCTGAAGCCCGCCGTTGCCTACGCCGTGAACGGAAGCACCGGCACACTGAGGGTGTCGCAGGGGTCGGCGTCTGGCAACTATGAGAACAGCTGGCGCCTGACTCTCAACGACATGACCCCGGTCGATCTCCAGGTCAACCTCGGAGCCGGCGACGCCGAGCTGGTGCTGGGCAGGCTCAATCTGAACGCGCTGTCAGTCCGCCTCGGCGCCGGCGACCTGATGCTGGATTTGCGCGGCACGCCGACGAAGAGCTACAGCGTCAAAGTGCAGGCCGGCGCAGGTGATACGACGATCCACCTTCCCGCCACCGTCAGCGTTTCCGCCAGTACCTCCGGGCTGATTGGCGACACCGACGTCAGCGGCCTGGAGAAACGCGACGG